>ERZ1034497.2-NODE-2-length-54326-cov-13.388126_pt1 | contig 54326 bp, 51 predicted proteins | sample MGYA00520644_ERZ1034497 | MGnify/ENA primary metagenome ERZ1034497 (study PRJEB33760, sample SAMEA4777690) | hypersaline lake metagenome | biome: hypersaline environment; feature: brines | place: Spain | collected 2014-08 | depth 0 m ...
GGACTACGGTACTTCTTGAGGGAGGGGAGTTAGCGCCTGTATTTAGCTAAATTACTGATCCTCAGGACGAGAGCACCTCTAGAGTGCCCTGAGATAGTGAATCGTCTCGACGTTATATCTAAGCCCCGAGACACTCAGCCTGCTCCGCCTATAGAGAAGTACAGTTCAATATTTGATTCTCAATTAATCACCTGCTGCGGTCACCGGTGCTGTTTGAGCATCTTCAATGGTATTAATCCGCCATCGAAGTGCCCCCACAGTCAGGAGTCCAGCAATCAAGACAACATTGATAATATACAGTGCAGTCGTGTAATCACCAGTTGACTCAAGAATGACCGATGCAAGCGTTGGTCCAGCGACACCTGCAAGTCCCCATGCTGTAAGACTATATCCATGGATTGCTCCAACCTCGGTTGTTCCAAAGAGATCACTCAGATATGCTGGTAGGCAAGCAAAGCCGCCACCGTAGCAGGTAATAATAAGAAATAGTAGTCCTGCAAGAATCCAGACGCCGCTGACCTGTGGCATCAAAAAGAAGGCGACAATTTGAATCGCAAAGAACGCTCCATACACTGCAGTCCGACCAACATAATCTGAAAGGCTTGACCATGCGATCCGTCCAGCACCGTTAAATATCCCAATATACCCAACGATGAATGCAGCTGTTGTTGCACTGGCGCCACCAATCGACTGTAACATTGGAGATGCAAATGCCAAGAGCATGATCCCAGCAGATACATTGATAAATATGATTAGCCAAACCATCCAGAATCGAGGTGTTTTCCGAGCCTCTCGTGCGGTGAGTTCTTCAAGATCGCCCCAAATACCACCTTCATCGTCTTCGGCTGCGAGGTCGTCTTCGGTCATACCGGATGGCAGCCATCCGTCTGGTGGTTTCTTGAGGTAGCTTGCTCCAAGCGTCATCAACACGAAGTAGGTCGCTCCAAGTCCATAGAACGCAGTAGATATGCTATACTGCTGAATTAAGAAATTTCCGACAGGACCCGTCAATAAGGCACCGGCACCGAATCCCATAACTGCCATCCCAGTTGCCATACCTCGCCTATCAGGGAACCACGCAACAAGCGTTGAGATTGGTGAGATATACCCAATCCCAAGCCCCATTCCTCCAATCACGCCAAATGTTGCAAAGAATAATGGGAGACTTTGAAGTTGTACGCTCACTCCTGCTCCGACTGTCCCAATCCCATAGAGAATAGCGGCGGTAAGACCAGCAATCCGCGGTCCATATCGCTCAACAAATATCCCAAGGAATGCGGCTGTTAGACCAAGGACAAAGATTGAAATAGTAAATGCTAATGTAACATCCGATACAGCCCATCCTAGTGTCTCACTTAATGGGTTCTGATAGATACTGTACGCATAGATGCCACCAATTGAGACGTGGATCAAAATCGCTGATACTGCAATAAGCCATCTGTTCTTGTCTGTGGTAGTAGTAGACACATTAAGTCATTAGATAATAATGATATAATTCATTGGCTATGTATAGTGAATTTCCGCAATGATAACTTTAATAATTGTATATGTAAATTATTGACTATATTACATAATAACTTAAATGATACACCCAATCATTTATGCTATTCAAATACTTCCTAGTTGTTAGACGATAATTAATGACAATACTCACTCCGACCGACGGTCTTCAGCTCCGAGTTGCTGGCGTTGATGCTCTGGATAACACCGAGATAGATCTTGACGCCGCAATTGAGTCCCCCGTTGCTACGGTCGGTTCAACAGGTGCTATAGCAGCCGAACCACTTCTTATGGCGACTACCGACGGAACAACAGCATTCTACCCTGCGTGTTCGTCTACTCGTCTTGAAACCGTTGCACATCGTATCGATGAGACTGGTGACATTACCGTTGCAGACCCAGCAGCAGTTGTCGATCACGACCCCGAAACGCCTGAGATGCCCACCACTGGTCTCAGCACTCTCCAAGACGAATCCCGTCGTGTTCTTTCTGGGTCCGGATGGCGACGTCCGGCAAATGTCGACGATTATGATGCTGCTGGTGGATTTTTAAAAGACATTGACCCTGATGCCGTCTTTGATGCCGGTGAGAGCATACATGGGCGCGGATGGGGAGATGCCTGTCACGATTCCCCACTTACTAAGACATGGATGGATGCCGACGATGCTGAGGGAGAGACCGCAATCGTTATCAATGCACATAGTAATCCAGGAGATTCCCTTTTGCTCTCTAGTGTGCCATTTACGATTCTTGATGGGGCGGTGTCGCTAGCACAGACCGTTGATGCAAGTGAAATCGTCATATTCGCATCCATAGCGGATGAATCCACGATTGAGACCGCTCGTACCGCTATCGATCGTTATCCGAATGAATCGTCAATCGCAATTGACCTTGTCACCGGTCCAGCCGAGTATCGTGCGGCTGAACCAACGATGGCGCTTGAAGCGATTGAAGGAAATCACCGACTTGAGGCTCGACTTCGACCGCCAGGTCCCGAATCAGTCGGTCTCTACGGTCGCCCGACTCTGATTCACACTGCGCGAACGCTTGCACATCTTGCTGTTTCGCTTCGTGAAGACAGCATTGATTCTCACCCATCGACTCGCATAATGAGTATCGAAGGCGATGTTACTGATCGGACAATCATCGAGGTGCCAGAAACAACAACGCTTGAAACAGTTTGTGCAGCGGCTGACACTACTGACGGCATCAAAGCCGCTTGTGTCGGGGGTCGTTTCGGTGGTCTTGCAGCTGATCTTGATATTTCAGTTGACCCAGAAACGCTCATCGATGCAAATCTTGGGACTGAAGGTATCGTCCATGTCCTCTCTGAGGATCGTTGTGTTGTCGAGTTTGTTGGTGAGCGAGCCCAATTTGCTGCAGAAGAAAACTGCGGACGATGTGTCCCCTGCCGCGAGGGGACAACACAACTTGCTGAGTTACTGCGGTCGCTGTATGACGGCACGTATCAACCTGAAGCTATTGATGAATTGATTCGAGTTATGACTACCACAAGCATCTGCGAGTTCGGTGTCAATGCAGGTCGACCAACGCAGACTGCGCTCAACGCATTCGAATCCGAATTTGAGGCACACGCGAATGGTCGATGCCCGACTGGCAGTTGTCTTGCAACTATGGAGGCTCAATAATGAGTTCAGAACGCGATAATCGAAATCACGCACACACGCATTCTAATCACGGTCATGATCATCCTGACGCACCGCCATTAACAGAAGATATTGCTCCTGGAACAGCTACTGACCCAGACGTTGGCTCGGAAACATCATCAACACTGACCGTTGATGGACGAGTCGTTTCTGTTGCTGCAGGTGCGACAATCCTTGACGCGCTCAATGCAGTCGACACTGAGGAATATGTCCCAGCATTATGTAGCTACGAGCGTGAAGACCAAATCGGTCCTCGAAGTGAGTGTCGGACCTGTATGGTTGAAACCGAGACGCATGGCATCGTTCCCGCCTGTAGCTTCCCAGCCGAGGATGGACTCACTGTTCAGACAGATGCTGAGGCGGCAGCTGAGGCTCGCGATGTCAATCTTGATTTGGTCCTCTCAGATCATAATCTGCGATGCACTGCCTGTGGAAAGAACGGTCGCTGTGAACTCCAGGATGCAGCAATTGAACAGGAGGTTGATGAACCTCGGTATGGCGTCCTTGAGGATCGTGATGAGTATGAGCCGATTGATGATTCATCACCATTCATCCAGATTGATCGGAATAAATGCATCCTCTGTAATCGATGTGTTGAAGCGTGTAATGACGTTCAAGTCGCAGGTGTGCTTCAAATGGAAGGGTCTGGACAGGATACTCGGATTGGATTCCAGAATGACTCTCCAACAATGGAAGACTCAACATGTGTCTCCTGTGGACATTGTGCAACAGTCTGTCCAACCGGGTCACTTGTAGAGAAAGGAATTGAGGATGCAACGACAATTCCACTTCCTGGATTTAACCAGAAAAATAGCGTTGGAAAGACAATTGAGGGGACTGGTGAGGATAAAGAACCAATGACACAGAAAAAAAGACAGCACTCAACAAATACAAACGCAAACGCACAAACTGATGGTGGGACAGCATCTGTCGAACATTCAAATTCCAATACTGAAGATAAGAACAATACCAATCAGACCGATGATTCTGGCTGGAAAGATATTTCGAGTGGTGAGTGGCCATGAGTAGCGATAATGATCTCAATGGTGTTGCTGGCTACATGCAACATGCTAAGGAGCAAGCACTTTCGAATGTTGAGAATATCGCTGAGGATATCGCTGCGGATACATTTCCGGAGGGCAAACTCTTCGAAATTGCACAGGCAATCGGTGACAAACGACTTGAAGAACTGAATGTTGCTGATACGACCTGTGGATATTGTGCAGTCGGTTGTCGATTTGACCTGTACTCTGATGGTGAGGAAATTCTGGCTGCTCGTCCGACCGAAGATGAAGACGCCCCGATTAATGGCATCTCCACATGCGTGAAAGGAAAGTTCGGATACGACTTCATCAACTCTGATGATCGGCTTACCGCGCCGCTTGTCCGTGATGAGAGTGGACAATTCCGTGAAGCAACATGGGATGAAGCACTTTCACGTGTTGCTGATGGACTCGGTGAGATTCGTGACACCCACGGTGGCGAAGCATTATCAGTCATTGCATCCTCAAAGGCAACAAACGAAGAGAACTATCTGATGGGTAAGTTCGCCCGGCAGGTGCTCCAGACAAATAGTATTGATAATTGTAACCGTCTCTGTCACTCCTCGACGGTTGCTGCGCTTGGGCAGACGTATGGATATGGTGCAGCATCAATCAGCACTGATGATCTTGAGATTGCTGATTGTATTCTCCTTACCGGTTCGAACACGACTGAAGCACACCCTGTCCTTGCAACACAGATCAAACAGAACGTTCGTGATGGGGCTGATCTGCTCGTCTTTGATCCGCGTGAGATACAAATGGCTGAGTACGCCTCTCAGTATACGCAGGTTAAACCAGGGTATGATGCAGTGTGGATCAATGGTATCACTCGTTATATCATCGAGCATGACCTCTATGATGAGACGTTCGTTGCAGAGCAGACGACTGGCTTTGAAGAGGTTCAAGAGTCTGTCGAAGAGTTCACCCCTGACCGTGTTGAGAAGATTACCGGTGTTTCACACGATGAGATTGCCTCTGCGGCAGAAATGATTGCTGACGCTGATGGCTGTGTCTTCGGGTGGACACTTGGACTGACAGAGCACTCACATGGAACTGAAAATGTTATTGCAATGGCAAATCTCGCAGCAATAACCGGAAATCTCGGTAAGCCTGGTGCGGGTGTCTCTCCATTCCGCGGACAAAATAACGTCCAAGGTGGCGGTGGTGACATGGGACCATTGCCAGATAATTTCCCTGGCTATCAAGATATCGCCGATGATGATGTCCGTGCCAAGTTTGAGGATGCCTGGGACTGTGAGATTGATCCTGAGTATGGCTACTATACGACACAGATGTTTCTCGAAGCTGCAGAAGACAACATCCGTGGCATGTATATCATTGGTGAAAACTCAGCACTGTCAGAACCCGGTGTGAATCATGCTGAGGATGTGCTTGAGAATCTTGACTTCCTCGTTGTTCAAGATCTCTTTGTAACTGAGACTGCAAAATACGCCGACGTTGTCCTTCCAGCCTCATCATTCGTTGAGAAGACCGGGACATTCACCAATACTGACCGAACTGTCCAAATGGTAAATAAGGTGATGGAGCCGAAGGGCGACTCCCGACCAGACTGGATTATCTTACAGGAACTCGCAAACAGAATGGGTCGTTCCTGGGACTATGATTCAACGGCTGAAGTCATGGATGAAATAAATTCATTAACACCAATCTACGGTGGTGTCTCTCACGAACGAGTCAAAGAAAACGGTGGACTTCAATGGCCGTGCTGGGACATGGACCATCCTGGCACTGTCCGGCTCTATGAAGATGAATTCAACACCGATAATGGAAAAGTAAATCTCAAAGGTGTTGGTTACAGCGAACCTGCAGAGACGCCAACTGAGGAATACCCACTGACACTGACGACAGGTCGTGTGCTGTATCAGTATCACACTGGAACCATGACTCATCGTGAGGAAGGCATCATGCAGTATAATCCAAGCGACTTTGTTGAAATTAATCCTGCAACAGCAGCAGGAATGGGTATTTCAGGCGGTGACCCTGTCCGAATCGAGTCGCGGCGTGGTGAGACGGTTGTTCCAGCACAAATAACCGATCGTGTCGGTCCTGAGAATGTCTTTGTCCCAATTCACTTCACTGAAAGCGCAATCAACAGATTGACCGATGAAGAGCATCTTGATCCTACAGCAGCGACGCCAGAATACAAGGTGTCAGCCGTACGTGTTGAACCAGCAGACGCAGATGCGCTTGATGCTGACGTTGATACTGGGCAGGAGGCAATGAGTCAATCACTCAGTAGCGATGACCGAACAAGCATGAGTACAGGAGACGACTAACGATGGCAAAACCAGCCGACGAATATCCTAATTCGGCAACGAATGGCACACAGGAAGCCATCACCAATGGTAGCATCAATCTTCATGCAGATGATGATACAAGCAGCCAGGAGGCACTCGACACCGATGGTGCAGCAGCACTTACTGCAGCCATTGACGCACATGGTGAGGACCTCGCAGCCGTAATCGAGCGTACTGATGAGTTAAATGATGCGCTTACCACAGCAATAATTGTTCTTGCGACCGCTGATGAAGAAGAGCTTGAATATGTCACGAACTCAGCGGCAAATCTTATTCAAGCGGCTGATGGACTCTCCACAGAGGGGTCTGCAGCACTGGCGACAGAACTTGGAAAGAACGCAGACGACCTCTCAGAATCACTCGATACTGTCGTTACGCTACAGCGTGATGGACATCTTGATGATCTTGCGATGATTGCAACTGCCTTCGCTAATTCATTATCATCAAATGAGGTCGAGGAGCTATCAGCGATACTCGAAAATAACGGTACAGAGGTTGTCGAGGCGCTTGATCTCGTCCTTGAACTTCAACGAGAGGGGCAACTAGAGGAACTCCTTGATCTTGCAAAAACGCTCTCAGTGTTGGAAATTGATGAGGATACTGCACGCGGATTGAACCAGCTTCTACAAAGTGTTAGTGAAGCCCAGCGAGAATCAGAACCAGTTGGATTATTCGGTGTTCTTGGTCACCTTCGAGGGTCTCGTGCACGTGCTGGGATCGGGTACTTCATCAGCATTCTTAAATCACAGGGACGGCGACTTCAAGAGTAATCAAGAACTAGCCATTCTGAATCTGCGCACAGTCTCAATATATTGTATTTCAACCATCAGTTGTATATCACAATTATAATTCATCAATATACGACTATACCTGCCACACCATGACCAATAACGCATCAGATAATTCTGCGACCATTTGCCCACGTTGCGGCGTTGGTTGTCGGCTTCGCCGTCGAGAGGACACATCCAGGACAGGTCGTGCAAAAGGAATTAATGGTCCAGCGAATCCAAATGGTCGGCTTTGTCGCCGGGGGATTAATGCATTTGACTTTAGCCTTGATGATCCAGAGACAGCAGCCAAGACAGGCGTTGATAATCCTGAGACGGGTCGATTGATACATCCCCGATGTGCACTTCCTGAAACAGAACCAACTGATAACGCGGACTCAACTCATATGCGCCGCATCTCATGGCAGACTGCATATGAAACTATCTGCGACCGATTTAGCGCAGTTCGTGAGATACATGGTCCAGATGCGCTTGCATTTCTTGGCGCACCTCATTGCACGAATGAAGAGAATTATTTGCTTCAAAAGCTGGCACGAACACTTGGAACGAATAATATCGACAATCGCGCACGTCACTGTCATCGTGAGACGACACGAACACTTGCCAGTCGCCTTGGATATCCAGCAACATCGACAAGCCTCGATGAAATACTCGATGCGGATGTTATCATAGCCGCTGGTGCAAATCCAGCCGATCGACAACCGATTGCATTTAATAGTTTTATCCGACCAGCTGTCTCAGAGGGTGCAACACTCATCCATATTGACCCTGTTGGAAATGAAACGACTCGACTTGCAGATATCCATCTTGCTCCTCGACCGGGTTATGATGCTGCTGTTTTCGATCTACTGAGCACGATAATAGTCGAACAGGGTGGTATTGATGAGACATTTCTTTCTGAGCGAACTCGAAATGCTGAGCGGTTTCAACAGTCTTTGATGACGCTTGATGCTGATGATGCACGTGTTGCCGCAGATATCGATGCTGAATCACTCCACTGTGTTGCACAGGCAATTATTGATGCAGATCATGTAATTGCACTCACCGGCACTGGTGTCGATGAAAGCGGTCATACTGAGACCAACCAGCCGGACCCTAATGCGCCAGCAGCGTTGATACATCTTCTTGGACTCACTGGAAATCTTGGCTGTCCCGGCTCTGGTGTGATTGTCCTCCGTGGTCTTATCAATGAACAGGGAGCGACGGATACCGGCTGTGTGCCGGACCGCCTTCCTGGAAACCAATCAATTCAAAATCCTGAAGCTCGTGCTCGCGTTGGTGATGTCTGGGGTATTGACCCCCCATCGACCCCGGGGACGTCTGCAACAGCATTACTCGATGGATTTGGTAATGATATTCATGCAGCACTTGTTGTCGGTGAAAATCCAGCACTGTCAAAACGCGACCCAAGCTGGGTCAAAGATCAACTGAATTCCCTTGACACGCTAGTTGTTATTGACCCACTATGGAGCACAACCGCTGAATATGCAGATGTGGTTCTGCCAGCAGCGACAGGTGTCGAGAAGCGCGGAACAGTCACAAATCTTGAACGCCGCGTTCAACGCCTCACACAGACACAAGCACCACCAGGGCAGGCTCGTACTGACTTTCGAATTCTCTCTGACCTTGGTCGTCGGCTCATTGGCGAGACATTTGATTATCAAAATATCGAGGCAGTGTTTACTGAGTTGACACAAGTAAGCCCACCACATGCAGGTATTTCGTATACAGATGTTGGTGTCGATGGACAACAATGGCCATTCCATACGGACAGTCGTCTATACGACAAAGAGTTTCTGACTTCGGATGGGAAAATGTCATTCGGTACCGTTCAATCAATTCCTGTGGTCACAGATGATTCTGCGCAAACATTTACACTTTTGACAAATGGTCGGACAAGTGAAGTATATGGAGAAACTGAAAAAGAAAATCCCCAAGTCCAACTCCATCCTACAGACGCGAAGAAGCATGATCTCACAGATGGGATGATTGTCACTATCGAAAACGCTGATGCTGCGGTGGAGGCAACAGTGACAATTGAGACGAGCGTTCGCCAGGGAACACTCTCAATCGCAGCCGTTGCTGCTGATCCACTCATCCGTGCTGAAACAGGTGATTCGGTGGTCACAATTGCGTCATCTTCACACTCAGATGATGTAGATACAACTAATCAATCATAGGCAATGAATTGTTTAGGGTCTATCTTGAGGCGGGTATCTTAATCGCAGCTCAGACCCTCCGCTAGGCTGGCAGGCAGTGTGGAAGAGATTGCAGAAGCTTCGCATGTGGGCAGAGGAATACGATCTTGATGCTGAATGAGATAGTAGCTCACAGAAGAAGTGGGTGCTTGAGTAGACATGCATCAGTCAGAATAGTTCTCTCGCATCGACTGAGTGAATTAGTTCACCCAGAAGTTTGTTGAATCACTAGGCTCATTCAGCAGCATCTCCTGCAGGTCAATCTATCTCTCGATAGTTCCATCGGTAGGTTTCTCGCCGTTATTTTGCTTCGCGTGCTGTTGATCCTAAGAAATGAATTTTCTGATCGCTTACTTCTCTTCAGGTCTCAATGAATTGACCTTACCTGTTGAGACTAAATTATGGGCAAGGGATAGCCCTTCAGGGGTGGAGGATGTCAAAGCAATAGTGTTCTTATCAGTAATAGCCGATAGAGCTGATAGCTGTGTTATTCGTTCGCGTTGAATCCTGAGGAAGCGCTACTGGTATTACTGTCATTGTTAGTGCTCTCATCTCCATCTTCGGTACCAGTTGATGATTCCGATTCGGCTGATGATGGTGAGCGATGACCAAACGGTCGTGGTCCTTCATCCGTCTCGCCCTCGTAATCTGGTTCCTCGCTTAGCCACGCTTCGTGACACTCCGGACAGTAGTTACCGTGGTAGTTTCCTCCACGAACAAACTCTTCTCCGCAGTTCACACAGGTGACGTGCGTCCGAGTCATCATATAATACCATGTGGTGAACACTCATACGTTCGTCGCCGGTTTATATCAAACACTGTCGACAGCGTATTGTTTTTCGATTGTATATTACCACTGTGGATGAGACACTCTATGCTGCTGCCGTGTTATTCAATGCTGGCGAATATCGCCCTGCGCAGACTGCATGTCACCTAATATATCAACAGGAAGATCTTTCAACTGATGATCAGACCGTGTGTATGGCTTTCAAGGAATCAGCAACAGCGATTGATAATGCAGAAACCCACAATTGGGTCTCAGCAGCAACAGCCGCGAGTAATGCAAGCACAAAATTCGCTGCGATAAGAGCTTCACAGCCATCAATCGTTCATAATCAGCTTTGTGAGTACATTTCGACGCTCAGTAGTGACCCTGTGGTCATTGAGCGCCGCCGCGTTCCCTCATGGTACATTGATACAGAACGACCGACGGTGGCAACACTTCGATTTGATGCAATCGGTTATGCAGCCTCCGCGATTGCATCTCATCTTGAAGATGTTGATACTGATATTATTGCTGATGCAATCCAGTATGGTCATGACGAAGTTGGGACTAACTCTCGGACACATACCGAATCAGATGGGTTCATTGGAACACTCTCTGTGTTCGTTCGTGATTCCGACCACCGTCGGCTAATCTATGATCGACTGTATAACCATGTTGAACGGCGACGACAACGTGAACAGGATATAGATGGGTTGTTTGATTGATATTTTTTCTCTCCTGAAAGCGACGCTATCTTTATATAATAACTCCTACGATGAGATCAAGCAACATACGATTAAAAGACACTCATTACTAGCGGGTATATCAACAAAAAGAGGGTATCTATCGGTATCACATCTATTCTCCCTTTTTTACTATCCGTTCTTTACCTTGCCACTCCGCGGAATTATCCTGTGGGTTATATCCAAGTGTCTCCTTTGCATGTGCAATCGAGTAGTACTTCCGGTCATTGTCAGAGATCCCATAAATAATTTCGAATTCATACTCTGCGTCAATGCACCGCGAGAATAAATGCGCACAATCTCGATATGAGAGCCACATCGCTTGCCCTCGCTCATAGTCGATAGGTGGATGACCCTCAGTCAGATTCCCGATACGGACATTTGCAACGGCAATTCCATGATTATCATGATAATATCGCCCAATAATCTCTCCAGTTGCCTTGCTCACCCCATAGAGATTACTTGGTCGTGGGAGCTCTCTTCCATCAAGACGATATGTATCATCGCTACGGTACATTGCTGGTGTTCGTTCGTTTGTTTCATATGATCCAACAGCGTGGTTTGATGAAGCAAATATAAACCGATCAACATCAGCGTTGACCGCAGCCTCATACACAGCCTGTGTTCCATTGATATTATTCTCTAAGACGCTTTTCCATGGTGCTTCAGGGCGTGGATCACCTGCAAGATGAATAACTGCTTTGCATCCTTCAATTGCATTAATAAGCGCATTTGTGTCTGTAACATCGGATATAAATACATCGTCAGCAGCAACTCTTGAGGGGCGGCGATCCCGCGGGACGGGTTCGCGGTCAAACAACCGCCATGCAAAATCTTCACCAGCGTGACGTAAAATTGCCTCACCGACCCGCCCACTAGCTCCCGTCAACAAAACCGGCTCGTCCATTCATCTCTTATTGAGACAGGCGTGGCTAAGAAATCCTCGGTTCGAATCCTCTTGAGTCTCTAAGACTCATAGCGATAGCAACAAGCATCATTATATCCAATACTAACTCACGTACATGACCGCGGAGGACAAACATATGCAGACTACTGCAGCAACGACCGCCGAGGAAGCATGTTTTGAAGCCGGTATCAAATTCGGCACACTCTATCATCAGTTCGCTGGAACTCCTGTGAGCCCAGCCAGTGCATCGACTCTTGAAGATGCGATTGCAGATGCAATCGAAAATCAACCACACTGTGAGGCTGTCAGCGTTACTGTGAGGACTGACCGTCTTGAAACTGCGCTTGCTGAACAGTCCGCCGAGTACACTGAATTGACTGGAAAGTTCCTTGATGTAACAATGCAGATTGAATATAACGGCTGTCGGGTGCAAACGCAGATGACAATGGATGGTGATTATCCACTCATGGAGATTGTTGCCGTTGAGTCACCCACAGATGATTCATCCTGACAGCAAAACCAAATTCATCATATAATTCGGTGTCATATTCACTTTCGCACTCGGACATGTCTTTATAAATCTTGGCGTCTAATCCAGGCGTATGAGCAGTCAAAGTACGCTTAGCGATGATGACTTATTTGGCGAAGCAGCAGAAGAAATGCGTGAAGAGGTTGAGGCTCATCTTGATAACGCTCATGCAGCACTCCCAGATGCCGCCTCAATGTGGCAGACTAATGCCGATAATGTGCTTGGGGCGCTCAATGGACTTCGCTCAGCGCTTGATGCAGGCGATGCTGAAGAGCACCTTCGACAGGCGAAAAAGACCTTTGTTGTCGGGACTCGTGCAGATGCCTTTGATGACCCTGATGAACTTCGCTCAGAGGTTGAGTCAGTTGAGGAATTACTTTCATCGATTAATACGGCTGACGAGCTTGCCAGTGAGTTGACAACAACAGTACCACAATTGCATGATCAACTCCCAGAAGCCGATGAAGAAAGTGACGAATGATATCATACAGCCATAATGATGTCATCGAGCACACTCACAACATGCTTGTGTGTTTCTAAATTTTATCATCATTTATATTTAATAATCACCTTCATTACCTCATACCGTATATACTGATACATTTATTCAGCAAAGTGCAATATATGACACTCTCTGTGTATGTCATAACAAATAGCACGCACTTGAAAATAATAGCGTCAGTTACTATATGGTCGATTCAGTCATCTGCGGCATCAGTCTCAATCGATGTTTGTGAAGCGCGTTGTGTTGCTCGTTGAATAAACGTTTCAGGTAATTCTTCAATTTCGCCTGCTTGAACACCCCATAGATGTGCATAGAGCCCATCAGCACCGAGCAAGTCAGTATGTGTCCCACGCTCAACAATCTCTCCATCATCGAGCACAAGGATTTGATCTGCATCTTTAATTGTCGAGAGTCGATGTGCAATACTGAATGTTGTTCGGTCAGCAGTCAGGCGCTCTATCGATCGTTTGATCAACATTTCTGTTTCAGTATCGACATCTGAGGTTGCCTCATCAAGTATGAGAATCTCGGGATCCCTGAGAACAGCGCGTGCGATTGAAAGTCGCTGTCGTTGTCCACCAGAGAGTTTGACCCCTCGTTCGCCAATCTCTGTATCGTATCCATCCGGGAGATTCATAACAAATTCATGTGCTTCTGCTGTTTTTGCAGCATCAATAATCTCGTCGCGAGAGGCATTGAATGTCCCATATCGAATATTCTCTGCCACTGTCCCATAGAACATGAACGTATCTTGACTCACATATCCGATTGATTCTCGAAGGCTTGGGATTGTTATCTCACGAACATCTGTTCCGTCAACTGTAATTGCCCCCTCATCAACGTCATACATCCGAAGCAGGAGTTTTAGTACCGTTGACTTTCCAGCTCCAGTTGGACCAACGAGTGCAAGCGTCTCACCGCCTGGAATTTCAAAGGAAATATCTTTGATTGTCGGCTCTTCATCGGTTTCATACCCAAATGTGACATCACTGTACTGAACGGTGCCTGTATCAACATCGAGCGCCGGTGCATCAGGGTCGTTGACAATCCGCGCAGGCTCATCCATCAATCCAAAGATTCGCGCTGCGGAAGCGTACGCCCGCTGATACATATTGATTATCTGACCGAACTGTGACATCGGCCAAATAAATCGCTGTGTAAACAGGATAAATCCAACAAACTCGCCTGGCGTTAGCGATCCTGAGAAGAAAAGCGGTGCTTGACCAGTTTGTTGATATGTCAATACCCATGCCCCGCCAATGAGGAATGTCAAGACGAATCCAACCCCAGAAAGAATACGCAATGCAGGGAAGAACGTGATCCGTGTTTTGATTGCATCCCAATTTGAGTCGAAATATTCTTGAGAAGTATCATCAACTCGGTCTGATTCGAAGTTTTCAGTGTGTGCAGACTTAATAACTTGAATACCACCAAGATTATTCTCAAGACGAGAGTTTAATTGTCCGACTGATGAACGGACATCGGCGTATTTTGGCTGAATTATCTTCACAAACCGATAGGTGAAATACCCAATAAGTGGGACCACACTGAGGGTGACAAGTGCAAGTTGCCAATTCCAATACAATAGAATCGCAGCAATACCAATAACCATCACTCCAAGCCGAAATGCTGAATTCATCCCGTCATTGAGAAACCGCTCTAATCTATTCACGTCATTCGAGAGAATTGACATCATCTCACCGGTTTGCTTATCAGCAAAGAATGAGAGACTCAGCCGCTGCATTTCATTATATGTATCTGTTCGAACCGCATGCTGGACACGCTGAGCGAACGCATTCCATCCCCAGTTTCGCGTCCAGTGAAATCCCGCAGCACCAAAGAATGCTCCGGCAATAAGCGCAACGGAAATATATAATTGCCCGACCTGGTCGGTCGGTATCCATGCTGCTGGAACGAACCATAATGAGAATGTCCGCTCATCGAGAAATATTGCATCCACCGCGACTGCAAGTAGAACTGGCGGAAGGAGGTCGAGAACACGAGCAGCAATACTTGAGATAACACCAACAGCTATTGCTGGTATGTTTTCGCGACCGTATGTCGAAAAGAGCCGTCGCATTGGATTTGACACGCGTTCGCGCTGTGACTCGAACGGATCATCATCATCTGCAGGGACCGCATCCATCACTATAATTTAGGGTTCAGGCCGGATAACGGTTGCTGAGACCGGGAATAACCCCCAAGACAATGTGTGTAAACAATCATAGTGTTCGATCTTCCACTGCAGGATCGATCCCTGCATCTGCAAGATCAGATCGAATCCGCGTCCGCAGTGGGTCTGGAACAGTCATCCGACCGACTGGAACTGCCGTTTCTCCATCTCCTTTGACCTTCCAATAAAGCACACAATTTGAGGGTGCGTAGAACTCAATACTATATCGATCACTCTCCCCCTGATAATGAACGCGAGCTGCATAGGTATCGACGCTCCATCCTTCCAACTCGCTGAGACCGTCTAATGTGTTGTTATCAGCTACTGTATCAACATTCTCATATTTATTATTCGCTGATTTGGATATTGATTGATCTCCTCCGGCGTGTGTCTCTGCAGCCTCCTCTGTTTGATTATCACCGACTTGCTCTTCATCTGGAACATTGTTCATGTTGATAAATTTGCACGGAACCCATTTAGCCTGCTGTCTTCTCGCCAAATTCACAGAGTTACAAGACGGATGCTACGGGGTCTGACTCCAAGACAGTTTACAGAAAAGAACGGGGCACTATACTTAGCCATTGGAGAGACTCCCAGTGTCACCGACTGTGCGATTAATCTCACAATGAGTATGAACAGTTAGCATGTAATGTCGTGGCTGTCGTGCCTGTCGTGCCTAAATCAAAAACAACAGATACCGCACAACATTGTCTGGGTCAGTATCCAGGTTAGAGTTGTAATGTTATTCTGAATTGAATTTATTGACGATTAATTTGTATTTCGTCACCGATTGTGATATTATGTCTTTCTGTATAATTATATGATACTTCGAGCACATACCTCCCACGCCCTGAATATCGGTTAAGTTCATCAGTCGTCGTGTCTGTCGGCACTTTTGCGTGATATATTCGTGTAATCGTTCCTGTTGCATCAATAAATATGATATCAATCGGAAATGACATATCGCGCATTACATATCCATAACGATCTTCACTATCATGAATAAATAACATCCCTTCATCTTCCGCAAGCGATTCTGTGTTACTCAATCCCGTATACCGTTTTTGCGGCGTATCAGCAATACGCACAGAGACACGCTCTAATTGGTTACCCGTCTTGTTATCAGTAATCTTGACTGTTTCACTGTCATATTCGCCAGTTGGTCCGATTCCAGGGATAACTGTAATAACTATCACCCCGACAACAAGAACACCGATTGCCACGATGACAGCCCGCAAAAATAATGTCCTGTTCATATACTTGAGTGTTGACCTCCGTGCCCTAACAGTGTCGACATTCAGACTCTGATATATCAGACGTTATTCTGTTGTTCGATCACCGATGGCTCTATGCAAAATTGAAAACGGTTATAACCGCGAGTGGGTTGACTAGAGATGTACGGCTGATCTCATGTGTAGAAACGTAATGACATGAGTATATATTAATACAAAATACAAATATGAATTAATAGGGCTCGTGGTCTAGTGGTTATGACGCTTCCCTTACAAGGAAGAGGTCGGTGGTTCAAATCCGCCCGAGCCCACTCCTATTGGATGTTATCGAAGTATAATTAACGCTATCTGATCATTATGATCAATTAGGCTATCACTCGCGTAATCGTGCGCCAGGTTTCCATGTATTACCATCTAGGTGGACCAACTCATACCGTTCAAGAACCTGTAGCAATGTTACTACGGCGTCAGCATCATCGGATAATGATGACTCGTCTGTGAGTTGTTCGGCAACGACGCTTCGAGTGCCACCATCAAGTTGTTCTACTGCCTCAAGCACTGCCTCGGCATCTGCAAGTAATGGCTCAAGTATATCCGCACCTGTCGTGTCAATCCGGAGTTTAGACATAACCTCATTATACTCCCCGGAAAGGCTCATCGAGACCGACACACCATCGGATGGTTCGGAATCATCACTCATCATAATTACATATTGTCTCAATAGTATTTAATATTCCGAATCCAATTGTGTATTCCCAAAATTGGCGAATCAATTCTAAAACTAAGCAGTGATTATGTATATCGGCATGTCAACTGGTAGTTGATACCATCGGGTGCATGTAATATACCTCTATATAACTGATAAATCACATAACTACTGATGAGTTACTAATCATGTCGGGATAGATACTAGTAGGTATATTCTGGACTCGAAATAATAATCAATAGATACTTGAAGCAAATACTAATGATAATGTCAGAACACAGCGCCAGACTGCTGTGGGTTGCTCTTTTCGGTATAGTACTCTCTATTGGACTTTCTGCACTTACGACTGTATATTTAATAATCGCGATTACCTCAGGAATCATCACTGCGACCCCGCTCGCTGAACTTGTTGTTGATGTCGCTATCCCTGCGATTATTGCGCTTGGAGTCTTTGCGATACTCTGGATTGCCTCAGTAATGAGCCTTCTGTGGGCGTTATTTCAATGGATTATGCAGATTGAAAGTTATCAGCTTGCAACCGTATTTGCCAGAGTTGAGGAAATAATCCCACCAATCAGTGTTTTTCATCTCCCGGCAAGATTCACGCCGATGCCTGCGAGTATTGAACGCGATCTCTCCATTGAGACAACACGTGCGCTTGCTTCGTTGCGTCGTCAATATGTTATCGGTGATATTTCGGATGCAACGTTTGAACGGCGCATGGAGCGTCTTCTCATGAAATCCGATTAATATGTTATTATTGCTGGTAACCACTCTGTAGAAATTGAATTGTCATGACGCTCATCTTGTATACATTATTCTACAGGCCCCAACAACTGGTATGGCTATGAGAAACAAAACACAAGACACTTTATGATAGTGTTGCCAGATATTTTCGTTCCGATGGAGGAACGCCCGCCTCTGGCTGGGCGGTGTGACGATCAACCAAGCCAAACTATGACACGCTGCGTCTCGCCACGAGTCGTTTTGCTGTCGGGTTACTCTTTCCAACAGCAGCGACGACGCAGCGAATAAATGTAGATGACGCGTCAGTAAGTGTATTGTGCCGTTTAGCTCGTGCTATCCAATATTGACTCATTAGAGTTGTATCATATATTGTATAGATCTAAGACGTAGGCTGAGGGACTTAGAAAAAGCCACGGGTCACTAGTACTCCGTGAAACATTTTGAACCATCGGTTCTACGCAACAGTATCAGCAGCTACTCTATGACAAGATTTTGGATTGAATTCCTCAATAAGCATTCAGGAGCACTACCGACCCGTGGTCGTTTACTGAGAAGCTGTGTTTCGATTGCTGAAGAGTTATAAGTGATACTACCCTATAGATCAGCTGTCTGGAATCTGTAGAACCCAAATATAACTGGGAGTGAGGTCCAAATAATCAGCACACCGACCGCAATCCACCATCCAATATATGTTGGTGCAGTATTTGCAACATACTCACCGGCAACATCAATACCGACACTCGATCGCAAAAGGAGATTATACGATGATTCGGGACTGAGTAATTGAAATAATAGCGTCCAGTCCGGAGGCGAAGCTAGGATATTGAAATTAAATCGATGCAAAATAAGCAGTATTGCTGTCGTCAATCCATCCCAGATAATGACTAATAAAAAATAACTTCCAAATGTGCTGAGCGTGATCCAGCGCTCACTTGTGGTCAGCGTCGAAATCCCAACGCCAATTCCAATAAATGCAGCGCTATACAATAGCGTCATCAGGATAGCCAATGGATATGCAACGATTCCGTTAGTTCCATACAGTATAGCAGCAATCGCCCCGCTGAGGGTCAATCCGGCACTGATTGCCCCAACAAGAAGCGCCCATCGACTAACTACAGTTCCAATAATCAATCCCGCCCTCGACTGTGGAAATGATAATGCAAGTAAGATACTCCCCGTATTCCGTGCATGAGCAACTGATTTATATCCGAGAAGCAAGCCAATGGCTGGGATAATAAACGAAAGCAGTGTAGTAATCCCATCAAGAAACCCCATAAATGTCAATTCGCTAGGTCCAACGTATGTATAGGCTATACTGTATCCAATCGAGGTGATGATAGTAATACTCAAAAGAACTAATATCGTCGGTGTTCGCCGAGCTCGCCGTGCGTCGGTTCGAGCAACACTCTGCCATCCGGTGGTATCGATACGCCAACCCCACTCACTCATTGTAGATCCCTCCGCTCGAATCGAAACACACCAATTGCTAGTGGACCAACAACCCAGGCGAGTAGCACAATGGCTGCAATCCACTCACTTAGATACCACGCACCTGTAACCTCTTGTGTTGTATCAACAAACCCAGTAATCAGCGTTGAGAACGCATTTCCTGGTGAAAGTGCAAATACAAATTGAATCGGTTCTGGAAGCCTCCCAGAGATAATATCAGTGCTCAATAATACCCCGCGAAGTACATTCTCAATGGTATCCCATACGATTGCAAATAAAATCACTGTTGCAAATCCAAGTCCAAGTGCTCGACGAGTTGTTGCAACGAGCGTTGAGGCTGCAACACCAACGCTAACCCAAGTGGCACTGAAACCAGCAATAATACTAATTAGCATCACTACGCTAAGTGGCTCAAATGATCCAAGTGGGTACACAACCAGCCCTGCCCCAGCAACGACTGCAATGACTGTTGGGATAATTAGCAATCCAGCACGTGCTATGTATCGGGCAAATACAATTGTTCGACGACGCTGCGGTAATGATAACATGAGTAACAGCGATCCTGATTCAAAATCACCGACAATAGCATTGTATCCAAGTAATACGCCAACAATCGGTATTACCACACGCAGTAGCCCCCGAACAAAACTCCCGAATCGTCCAGTCGTGATTGGCGATTGAGATATTACCGGATAAAGATATGCGGATAACAGGATTATAACGACTGGTAACGCAAGCAAAACTTTCACACTTCGTTGCTCAACCGCCTGTGACCAGTCTTGTCGCGCGACTTGCTGCCATTGCGATGTCATTCTGACGGAACTCCTGATTCTAACCCCGATTCCGATTCTGCGGTTGACTCTTCTGCTGGCTCTGATTGCTCTCCCGATTGCGACCCATGATTGTTTTCTTTCTTTTTACCGGAAGCGTTTGTTACTCCATGATCTGCATTGTCGTGATTCGTATTATTATTGTGAAACTGGTCAGTCTCAGTATATTCAATGAACATATCCTCAAGTGATGCTTCCTGTGTCCGGAAATTAACGACATCAATGCCTGCATCTCGAAGTCCAACAAGGATATCCATCTTTGCATCATTCGTGCATGTTGCCTCAATCGTCGAGTTATCCGGTGTCACTGCTGTCTCGACCCCTTCGATTTCCTGGATTGTATTAAGTGTCCCATTTTGTAGTGAATCAACCGTAATTTCGAGCTTCGTTCCACCACCAAGAGAGCCTCTGAGTCCTTGGATTGTATCGACAGCGATCAATGTACCGTTCTGAAGAATCCCAACTCGGTCACAGACGGCTTCGACCTGTTCAAGCACATGACTGGAAAAGAAGATTGTTGCACCGCGCTCGTTTTCTTCGCGAATAATTGAACGGAGTTCTGCAGCACCTGTTGGGTCTAACCCAGCAGTTGGCTCGTCAAGTAAAAGAAGGTCTGGCTCACCAGTTAGTGCCATTCCTAAGACAAGTCGCTGTTTCATACCTTTTGAGTATTCAGTTGCCATTCGCCCGGCATCTTCGGTCAAACCCACCCGATCAAGCACATTCAGTGGGTCAGCATTATCATCAATCTGTTTTGCTTCAATTGCATATTCGATATGCTGTCGACCGGTCAGATGATCAATAACGTCATATCCTTCCGGTAGAACGCCGATACGCTCACGAGCCATCACGCCCTCATGCTGGCAGTCATAATCAAATACGCTGATCGAGCCTGCTGATGGGTGCGTAAATCCTAGCATAAGATTCAGGAATGTCGACTTTCCTGCACCATTTGGTCCAAGGAATCCAAAGATCTCACCTGATTCAACAGTAAGGCTGACACGATCAAGTGCTGTTACCGTCCCGTACCGTTTCGAGATATCTCTGGCATCGATTGCTGACATATCATACCTTTTCTCCCCAGTCTTTCTGAAATAACATCTCTAATTTCTCAGACTGAAAGACTCATCAAGGCGCCCACCAGTACCAGTCGTTCATATGAGTTTGCTGAATCCCCGCAGACTCTTCGCGCTTGAAATGAACTATCACATATGAGCGACCCAACTATTGATTCATACTCGCCACCACAGACACTGTTTATTGCCGGTGCAAGCGGTGATACCGGTCGTGCGGTTTTGCGGCTTGCTGGATCGCGTATTCCGACTGTCCGGGCTCTTACCCGATCAGAACAAAAACGATCAATGCTTTATCAAGCGGGCGCTGATGAGGTTGTTGTCGATAACCTACTTGACCCAGATGATCTTGAGAGTGCACTCCTAAATGTCGATGCAATCATTAGCACAGTTGGGTCAACAGTTGATGATATTCGCTCTGCTGATCGGTTTGTTGATGGCGCCGGCACCCGTGCGCTTGTTAATGCAGCCACTTCTGCTGATGTTGATGTATTCTGTATGGAGTCAGCAATTGGTGTTGGTGATAATTCAGCAAACCCCCTCGCAATGCTATTTAATACAGTTATTGCTCCGATACAGGCTGCAAAAGCCGATGCAGAGGCGGCAATTCGAAACGCATCATTCCGACATGTGATCCTCCGACCTGGTGTCTTGACCAATGGACCACGAACCGATATCGCCACCATTGCTGAGGCAGAATCAAAGACAAATTTGTGGGGAACAATCTCCCGAGCTGACGTCGCCAGAGTACTCCTCGCAGCACTTGGTACCCCTGCTGTGCATAATAAAACGTTTGAGATAATCTCAACACCGCAGCCGATGGCAGATGCCTCTAATACCACATGGCAACTTCCGACCCGTGACAACAATACAAATGAAATTCCAATATCAGCTATCTCTAAATAATAGTCTATTGATACTTTTTGGGGTCAAATCAAATAACGATTTCATAAAAGAGATCTCACACAGGCAATTAAGCCTCTGGTGGCGCCCACAGGCTTGGCTAGATCAGAACCAGGTATTTAGTTTCTGACGATTAGACTTAGGGGTGTATTTCCATTGACCGCGAATGGATCTATTATAGTCGGTACTCGGATCCACACTATTTCCGTGTCTGACGATGCGCGCTCACCGCAATTGGAGTCGGAATTATAATAGAGTTCTATCAACGGTTCTATTCAAATTCATCTTTCAGCATCGGTATTATTATCAAGTGCATAGCCGCAGTGACGACAATATTGATCAACGACGACGACGCTTCCATCACAGTGTGGGCACTTAATTCGGTCTGCTGTGGTGAGATCCCGTTCAGGTGTTTGTAATCGACTCACTAACCAGGGAACAAGCACGAATCCAACAAGCACTGAGGTAACCGTGACCCATCGTCCTGCGACTGTTTGTGGGACAATATCACCGAATCCAACCGTTGAGACAGCAATCACGGTATAATAGAATGCGTCACCAAAGTTTGAAATCGCTTGATTTGTTGGAGCTTCAACAGCGTAAATAAATCCAGTCGCAACAACAAATATCAGTAGAATCGTCGTCGATACCTCCAACTGTCGGATGGTCCGCCTCTCGATTGATTTGCCGAATACCTGCTGTTCATTCATTATCAATCGGAGAAACCGGAACACACGCAAGATATGAAGTCCCCGAAGAAATCCAATATCAGGTCCGAAAATAACGAATACCGGAATAACTGCAATCAAATCGACAATTGTGTATGGATCTGTTATCTCTGCTTTTGGATTCGATGCGGAGGTCACTCTAACAACGTACTCAATCAGAAATACGACTCCAAGACCAATTTCAATAACACGAATAAGTGTGATATAGGGTGTTGAAACGGCATATGTTGAGATAACGTAGAGACTGATAAAGATGATATTAAGTACGTATAATGACGCATTTGTCGCTCGTCCTGCTGGTGTCTCACGGTCCCGAAGGAGGAAGCCAACCTTCCTGAGTAAGCTAAGTCCGCTGAACGTTGTCATGTCTGCTTATCTGGACAGGTAACCGCGACATTCACAGTATAACTATCAGTATTTTGGATATCTCGCGCATCATCACTCACTTGTTGTATGATTGCCTCTCCTGCACTAAGCGTTCCTGAGACAGTTGACCGCCCAGTTCGGGCATCAATTCCCAATGAGGTTCCCTGTTCAAAAATAACCTGTAATTCGTATTTAATTGGCTTTGATCCCTGATTTTTTATCCGGAACTCAACGACCGGACGTGTTCCACCACCGACTGTGGCTCCGATTTGTCTAATCTGTAGGTCATCAGCACACGGCGGTTCATCGGGAACTGCAATTTGTCGCTCATCTGGTTCAGACGCCGTTGTCATACACCCTGTGAGGATACCAACAGTACTGATACTGAATAGCCGAAGCATATCCCGCTTCGTCAACTTACCTGTCATTAACTCATACTGTGAATGACAGCAGTATGAATCTGTATCCATTATTGATTCCACTGTCGCGTTCGTTTTTCACTTTCCTGAAGTGGAAGTATACGATGTCCATAACCGCTATATTGTGACTTCTATATCAATATATACCCTCGATCATGAAGAGTCGAATACGGATTTACGGAAATACCAGGAGAAAGCCCCGCTCTTCAGGGAGGATGTCAAGGATGCACAATCAATATGCCTCAGCGTATAGCGTCAAGACTGGTGGTCAGCTGGTCACGCGTTGCAAGTCCAGTCTGAAATCGATTAACAAGCTCTGATTGATGCTCAGAGCATGCAAGAATCGCGACTCCACCATTTCCAATAGGAATGACGGGATGATTGGGTGTGCGTGGTGCAAGTTGGCAACTTGGGCAATTAACGCCTCCAGCAGGCAGGTACTCGACGACTTGGGCAGCCTCATCACTCGTCAACCCACAAATTGATGCAAACTCTTCGCGATGCTCTGAGCAGCCGACAATCGGGATTGTGAGTGCATCTAATAACAAAAATGCAGTTGTTTCACGTGTTGCCTCACGAAGCGCAGACTGACACTCCGAACAACCAATTGCAGGCTCGCCAGTAGGATACCCATCTTCGTCTGTTGGTTGGGGAGAATCAAACTCTGGTATTGGCGATTGAATCGGATCTGAGATACGAGATTTATCTTTTTCTTCTTCACTGTTTCCGTCATCATCGCTCATTGTTTCCTCGCGAGTGTTTGCGTCAGCGGTGCGTTCATGATCACTTTGCTTTCTAATTGTGTCATTTCTTTAGTAGTATTCTCGTCTTTTGCTTATTGCTGTTAAATCCATCATATTCGTCAGGGCCACGTGTATCAGTGGTAGCTATATCAGTGCCAGCACTAGGATGATTCCACCAGATTAGTTGATCATTGGAATGTCTGATATCGGTACATCCAAAATTTGTACTTATATCAATAGTATCACTGATTGTGTCAGAGTTGATATCAACCGTACATCGATGTGTTTGATATCCATTTTCGCTGCCTTCGCTGAGATTGACACCGTCTTGTTTTGATTTCATAGCTGACGATGGTCTCTCTCTTGAATCCATTCAGTATGATACATTGTATCGCCACACACCTAAATAATCCGGCACAGTCCACCCAATATAAGAGACATATTCACTGTCAGTCGAGGCGTTATTGCCCATCGGATTCTATTTATTGATATGGATATTGATATTCGCGAACTGCACCGCGATCTTGTCTCTTTACATGAACGTCCAGACCCAGCACATACTACAGATGGTGTTCGACAACTTCTCGGAACGATTCTCTCACAAAGTGTCGCTGATGCCCAAACTGCCCGTGCAACACACGCACTATTTGAAGCATATCCAGATTATAGAGCAATGGAGACCGCACCACATGAAGAGCTTGCAGATATTATCGAAGTTGCAGGGTTAAAAAATCAAAAAGCAGCTCGAATCCAGCGTGCGTTGACGGCGATTCGTAAGGAAACAGGTGGTGAATATACACTTATGTTTCTCGCTAATCAATCAACCGAGGCAGCTCAATCGTGGCTTACTGATATCAAGGGAGTTGGTCCAAAAACAGCAAGTGTTGTCTTGAATTTTCACTTTGAAAAGCCAACGTTCGCTGTCGATACGCATGTTGAACGGCTTGCAAAACGATTTGGGCTTCTTGATTCAACTGCATCAAATAAGCGAGCACATACTGAATTAAACGAACTGGTTCCGGATGATCTCAAGTACTCACTGCACGTGCTAATGATCACCCATGGTCGCGAGTATTGTACCGCTCAAAGTCCTAATTGCGCAAATTCTGTCTGTCAAACCTACTGCTCATGCTCAGCATGTGATTCTCTAGACACATCTTAATTTTGTCTCCACGCTCGCTGAAGCAATTGCTGATAATACCTCTGTGATGGATTGATGACCTGTTGGTATCCGTTTCATATATTACGAATCCTGACTGACGATACTGACTCAGCGCTATCTCTCCTGTTGGTTCTGTCAATGGGACGTAATAAATGTCTCAGCAGGTACTGAAGCTAACCTGACCTGCCCTCAAATCTGGATACAGTTCGACTCAATCCCTACGCCCAGACGGTCAAACAACTGTCCTGGAGAACGTTTACATGCTGAAGACACCGAGTTCAACTCTCTGAGTGCAGTCGTTCGGCAAGTATCTCAATCCCCTCAAATAGTGCTGGACTTGGTTGATTTAAGAGATCATCATCGAGAACATGGACTGATGCATCAATATCCCACCCTCTCTCATGAAATGCCTCTGCGTTTGTATGTGTTCCATGACCACAGTGATGAAGCACGACGTGATCAGGAGCAGCTTTCTCAATCTCCGTTTGTGTGACCTCACGAGAGCGTTCGCCAGGATCACAAAACGGGTGATGTCCACCAGCAGCGGCAATTGCCTCTGGTACCCAATTACCGGCCGCCATCGGGGGATCCGCCCATTCTTCGGCATAAACGGTCACTGTTGAGTTACTCGCAACGCGATGACGGACGGTGTTCAATTGCTCACGTGTTCGTGTTGCAAGGGTTGACCCGACCGTTGGTCGACCAATTGCCTCAGCAAGTGTCTCAAACGAGTTGATAACTCCATCAAGGGTATTTGGCTCAAGATGACAGACAGTGTAGCCACGGTCACGGAGTTCATCACGGATCGATGCTTGAAGTGCATCAGCGGTGCAGATAATATCCGGATCGAGTGTCTCAATACGATCATAATCAGGAGTAAGCCACCCACCAATAACAGGACGGTCAACTGAGCAATGTGCGGTAACCCCGACAAGAGTATCAGCTGCCCCCATATGTGAAATGATTGCGCTCGCACTCGGAGCAGCAGCAACAACACGTGGTGTCGCATCAGATGTTGATGACATATACGATACTACATATCGTCGTACATGACTTGTATGGAATCGTATTCCGAACTATTTTTATCAGTTGACTCAATTATTCCGGTACGAACTGCTTTGGGTCTCTCGTCATTTGGGGTGTCTGTGGTCGTTCACTCAGTCATTCGCACGATAGTATATCATTCGGATATCTGTCAATTCCGAGCCGTGCAATCAGATTCAGACATCCACATATAGATTACACAACGAACTCAAAGCATTCGTCTCTATACCGATGAGCGAGAAAACCACACACACTTGCGAGAACGCGAGAACGAGAGTCGAGTCGAATAATGAATCAGAAGTAACAACAAACAGTGCACACGACCGCATTCGAACTGACGGTGGTACTGTTGGACAACGATGGGTTCGCCCTGGCGAAAAAGAATCTGAAGAAGAGTCTGTGTCCGAGTCAGAAGAGGAGACAACAAGTGAAAGTCTTGTCTGCCCAGAATGCAGCGGCAATGTTGTCGCTGATGATGAGCATGGAGAGACAATTTGTGATGACTGTGGTCTCGTGATTACGGAGGACTCTGTTGATCGTGGTCCTGAATGGCGTGCGTTTGATGCAAAAGAAAAAGACCAGAAGTCCCGTGTTGGCGCCCCAACAACAAACACAATGCATGATAAGGGGCTTTCGACAAATATTGACTGGCGAGACCGCGATGCATATGGCAATTCTCTATCCTCAAATCAGCGACAGAAGATGCAACGACTCCGAAAGTGGAATGAACGATTCCGAACTCGGGATTCAAAGGAGCGAAACCTCAAACAAGCACTTGGTGAGGTTGATCGAATGGCCTCAGCGCTTGGGCTTCCCGAAAATGTTCGTGAAACGGCTTCTGTGATTTATCGTCGGGCGCTCGATGAAGATCTACTACCTGGACGGTCAATTGAGGGCGTTTCAACATCATGTGTCTATGCGGCTGCACGAATGGCTGGTGTGCCCCGGTCACTCGATGAGATTGCAGAGGTATCACGAGTTCCAAAAAGTGAGGTTGCACGGACATACCGATACATTGCCCGAGAACTATCATTAGAAGTAAAGCCTGCGGATCCAGAGCAATACGTTCCTCGATTTGCCTCTGAACTTGGGCTTTCGGATGAATCAACGCTTCGTGCGCGTCAACTATTACAGAATGCAAAAGAAAAGGGCGTGCACTCAGGAAAGTCCCCAGTTGGACTTGCTGCTGCGGCAGTGTATGCTGCGGCGCTGTTAACCAATGAAAAAACAACACAAGCAGCAGTAAGTGAGGTAGCCGATATCTCTGAGGTAACAATCCGAAACCGATATCATGAGCTTCTTGAGGCGAAAGACGCAGTTGGAGCCACATAAGATACCGTTATATCCAGACGCAAACCGGGTTTCATAATGGTCATATGATACGTTGGTCGTCTTTAAATTCTGGCTGTCTCTCCTCACACTCGCATAGGATACCATCTTGAGAGCAAACTGGTATAAAAAATATTAAATCACATATCCAAATCCAAATCCAAATCTAAGCAAAAACATGAATATGAATATGAATATGAATAAACATATACATTCAATTATTACTCTCAAGACGACTATACGGCGATTATCGATATTCGTAAGAACTATTCTCAGCAAATGTACATTTCACACTCAGGGATATCAATAATAATAGAATCTGGTGTGATATGATTGAACCCATCCGTATTATGAACATAGTATACATATCGCTTCAAGCCAAATGACATCGACACAAGCGGTCTCATTTGACACGTTTCAACTCGCCGCTGCAACAGCAGATCTCAGTGATGAGTCTGCTGCTAGTGATTATGCTGATATAGTCGAATTCCGACTTGACCTTGCATATGCAGACACATCACTTCCAGATCCGCTTACTGCAATATCAGCATATGATCACAGTAGTTCACTTCCATTGATAGTGACCAACCGCCCGGAGTGGGAAGGTGGAGCCTATGATGGTGAGACCATAGACCGACTTGAGATGCTGATAACGGCAGCGAAACATGATGCTGTTATTGCCGTTGATATTGAATTGGAAACGTTGAAATCACAACACGGAAAAAAAGTTGCTCGCGATATTCGCAACAGCGGAGCAGTTATAATTGCATCGACGCATGATTTCACCTCAACACCTCAACAGTCTGTGCTTCACGAGCGTCTTCACACAGCCGCACAACTTGGCGATATTGGAAAGCTTGCTGTGACGGCGCAGACACACCGTGATGCCCTTCGTGTGCTCGCCGCGACTGAACAGGCATCTCAATGGGGTGATACTGTCGCCACAATGGCGATGGGAGCGCTTGGTCAACATACTCGAGTAGTTGCTCCTCTGTATGGGTCACGAATCGGATATGCACCCGTCAATCCTACAGATGCAACTGCGCCAGGACAATACGATATAAAAACGCTTTCAGAAATGATCGATACTCTCACTCATACGAAAGTTGAGGATGATTAGCATCCTCAATGACAACTACTTTTAGTATATTATGATAGCGCTATGAGAGACGGATTTGCTGATATGTATGCATTGATACCAATCTTATTGAATATCTTATGTCGAAATGAGACCACAATGAAACGATATAGTAAGCGGGCCGGGAGGAATTTGAATCCTCGATCTTCTGGTTAAGAGCCAGACGCTTTAGACCAGCCTAAGCTACCAGCCCATAATCATACATTAGTATTCACTCATAAAAACGCTTCAATTTGCTTGTCTCCATCGTCGTAACTATATCGCAATGAAATCTAATATACTATTTATAATCCTAAGCAATCCTATATTTAATAATTACAAGAATAAGTCCCCTTCCTCAAGGAGTGAGTGAAACGAACGAGTATGGAGGGGATACCGCCGTGTATTATCTCGCCAAGAGATAACTAGCATGCTTTCTCGTAGTAAATTGTGAGAGCAGTATTCATCAGACTGACTTAGAGTGAAATACCAACCACGGTCAGCCTGATAGTGATTAGTTCGAATAGTTTCACCGACGGTGTCGAATGACGCGGTTTCAGCGGCTCCTATCACGGCACGGATAATCACGGCGGTAAAGACTTGCACTAATCACTATGAGTTATCATTGTTGCTATTGAGTAGGGCTGGGGCAGTCCGACTCAGAACATCTGTGGAGACTGGTATCACTGTGGGTACGCGTCATCCGGACGTACCGCTTGCAAATATTATCACAGAAGCAGAACGTTCGATACGAGAGCACGGAAGCCTCAGTCTCAATGGAGCGATAGCGGAGTCGGGTGGGGTAATTTACTCACTGATAATATCTGACTTTTTATATTCAAAATCATGCTCATCCGAATTGAAATGCTCATATGGGTACTCCATTTCAAATAAAGGAATCACCGCATTGATACTGATACTACCCGGGAATGAGCTAAATGAGCTTACTTCTCAATGATGCTTTCTTCCACTGCCTCACCGAAGTGCCGAGCTGTTTCCTCATAGAATAACCGAATTTCGTCTCCAGACTCAAGATCTGTGACTGCTGTTCGTCCTGACTGTGTATTGACCTTGATCGTCTCAGCATTTTGTAGTAGTGTCTCAACGCGGTCATCATCATACTCGAGTTCAATTCGAAACATTGGGCGCTTTTCGATTTTCACGCGACCAACGATTGCTTCACGTGTTTGTCCATCAGTATTGACGACCTGAACGGTATCACCACTTTGTAATTCTGAAAGATATGCCGTGCCACCATCAGGCGTTCGAAGATACGCATGGACAGCGCCAGCGTTTACGCGAAACGGACGCGATGCAACATACGGTGACTCGGCTGTCTCAGCATGGACGAATATGAGCCCACGGCTCATGCTTCCAATAAGCATTCCTTCATTATGCTGCATGAGATTCGCTGTATCAACGCAGACGCGATCAGCCATCCCGGCGCGCTCAATATCGATCACAGTCGCCCATTCAAGTTCAAGCGTTTCACGCTCAGTAGCGTCGCGGACAGCGACCGTTTCACGTATCTCATCTGGGTCATCGGTATCAAGCAAGACACCATCAGCCCCAATCTCAAGCGTCTCAAAGGCGGTCTGCGCCTCTTCAGCTGATGTAACACCGGCGATAAGGGTCGTCTCAGAACCGATACGTGCAATGAGATTTTCAAGCGGGATAATCGTCCAGTCCTCACCAATTACAATAGTATATGATGCATCTGCCGCTGCAGTCTCAGCTAACGCTTCATACTCTTCTGAAAGAATTCGAATATATGCACCAGTCTCAGCCACAGTGTTATTACTATGAGTTTCAATTGCGCTTAGATCAGCTGATGCAGAGAGTGTTTCCGGGAAATCATCTGTCCCGTCACTTTCGCTTTCTTTTCCAATAACAACAGTGTCAGCCTCTTCAACCCCCTCTGTTTCAGCGCTACTATCGGTCTCACTATCCGCTGTCGAAGTAAATGCTGCTATTGAAACATCACCAAGCGATTGAACACGTGAGATATCCTCTGGGTCGACAAGCACACAGTCAACGCCTGCTTCGAGTCCCGTTGTGATACGACGCTTTCGCGTCTTCCAATCACCAACATCACTATCTGCTTTTATCCATACACGACGTGAATGTGAGCGTGATTCTGTCATTATCGGGTCGACTCGGCCAGCGCGCTTGAACGTGGCGACTCTCTGTTGTGTCAGATGAGCGAATCAATCCCATGCGTCTCGATGTGAAATTGACCTTCAGTAAATAAGAGATACAACACCCCACACCCCACACATCGGGTCGTATGCATCCGCGTCAGACTTCGATCTCAAGTCCAGCAATATCAAGTGCGGTATCAACGCTGGCACCGTCATGGATCACAGCACTGACTGCTCGTGTAATTGACCCAGGATTATCATGTTGAAATATCGAACGCCCCATAGAGACGCCTGCCGCACCGGCATCGATTGCCCCTCGGACCATCTCAATAGTTTGGCGATCAGTCCCGCGGCTTCCCCCAGCAATGACAACCGGGAGCTGTGTGGCTGCACACACCTGCTCAAATGATTCAGGCTCTCCAGAGTACGCCGTTTTGACCACATCTGCACCAAGCTCTTCGGCAATTCGGACAGCATGAGCAAGACTCTCTGGGTCATGTTCATCGATACCTGGTCCACGAGCGTAATTCATTGCAAGTACAGGGATACCATAGCGGTGAGCCTCCTCGGTCAGATTACTTAGTTGTGTCAATTGATCAGGTTCGTGATCACTACCAATATTTATATGAAATGAAACGACATCAGCGCCGGCGCGAAGAGCCCCCTCAACGCTTCCAGTCGGTCGTTTATCCGTCGTATCAGGACCGATAACAGTCGATCCGTTTAAATGGACAATATACCCCTTTGTATTCTTATTTGGATGAACCCGAGAGGCAACCCCACGCTGTGTGAGAACAGCATCTGCGCCATTATCAGTAATCGCATCAACAGTTGACTCAAGATCGACAAGCCCCTTGACTGGACCGAGTGTGATACCATGATCCATTGGGACAATGAGGTACCGCCCGTCTGTCGAGATACGATTGAGTCGTGCAATGAGTCCTGATCTGGCTCCTGCTCCTGCTCCTGTGTTCATTATATGTTAACCTGTATCAATCGGCGGTTATAGTCATTTCGAGGTAATGATATTCCGTCATATACATGCCGGCGTTCGATACGTGAATTCATCCCGGGGCAGTTATCTTGACCACCTGTACACAATTGTTCTATATCAAAAATCAACAATACAGCGCAGTCATGCGTATAATATGTTCATGTATCCGGCTTTGGCATCCGTTTTTGATACCCTCGCTGGGCCCCATCTGTAAGTTCGCGAGCCTTTGTTTCAAGTCGGTCAGCAACCGTTGTTGTTGAATCGCCAGCTTCAGTCCCCGAAGCAACGATATCAACCAATGCACTTCCAACGATGATGCCATCAGCACCACCAGCGACAATCCGTTCGGCATGCTCTCCGGTCTTAATTCCAAATCCGACTGCCTTCGGGACATCGTATGCATCAAGCCGCGAGAGGCTTGACTCGGTTTGTGTCGAGACATCATCACGGGCACCAGTCACACCAAGTCGCGCTTGCACATAGACATATCCCGATACCTGTGACATAATCGTATTAAGTCGGTCGCCTTTCGTCGTTGGAGCGACAATAAATACAAGATCAAGCCCAAACTCATTACAAGCTGTCCGGAGCGGATCTGATTCCTCAGCGGGCAAATCTGGAACAACAAATCCTGAGAGTCCAACATCCGCGGCGCGTTTAACAAACGGTCGCGGACCCTCCTCATCACCATATTGATAGATGAGATTATAATACGTCATGCACACGAGTGGAACCTCAGTTGGATCGACATCGAGGTCGGTGACAAACTCAAAAAACTGATCTGGAGTCATCCCTGCTTCAAGCGACCGAACAATAGCACTCTGGATTGTTGGTCCTTCAGCAATCGGCTCTGAGAACGGAAGTCCAAGTTCAATGATATCAGCGCCACCGCGTGCAAGTGCCTCCACATATGCAAGCCCAGATTCATAATCTGGGTCACCTGCTGCAAGATATGGAACGAATGCTGGACCGTCAGAGAATGCAGATGCAAGCCCCTGTTCTTCCATCCGTTCTTGTTCTTGTGTATTACCGCTGGACATTCACAATCCTCCAGCAAATTCAGACATATCGGGAGCAATATCGATGTCGTGTTCAGCGGTCTCCTCAATCGCTATTTCCAGATCTTTATCACCGCGTCCGGAAACATTAATTAATATACTGTCGCCGAGAGCACCCCCCTGTTCTTCAAGATATCCAAAGGCATGTGCAGTCTCAAGTGCTGGAATAACACCCTCCAGTTGTGAGACTCGATGAAATGCAGCAAGTGTGGCTTCATCATCAACATTTACTGGATTCACACGGTCCGTATCGACAAGATGTGCGAGTTCCGGACCAACACCAGCATAATCAAGCCCCGAAGAGACGCTGTGGCTTTCCATAATCTGACCATCACTATCCTGCAGTAGCTTGGTTCGTGCACCGTGCAGAACGCCCTCATCGCCGGTTGATAATGATGCTGAATTCGGTGCAACACCAGCGTCTTCGTCAACCTCAAGACTTGATCCGCCTGCTTCAACAGCATAGAGGTCAACATCCGTATCATCGATAAAGTGTGCAAATGTCCCCATTGTGTTTGACCCTCCACCAGCACATGCCAACACAGCATCGGGAAGTCCACCGGTCTGTTCACGCACCTGTCGTCGTGCCTCCTCAGAAATAACTGCGTGGAAGTCACGAACCATCGACGGGAAGGGATGTGGACCGACAATTGAGCCAATAATATAATGTGTGTCTTCGACGTTTGTTGCCCAATCACGCATCGTTTCAGAGATAGCTTCTTTGAGTGTTCCACGACCGATTGTAACAGGCGTTACCTCTGACCCGTTGAGTCGCATTCGGAATACATTTGGACGCTGTCGATTAATATCGCGTTCACCCATATACACTTCACAGGGCATATCGAGATGAGCGGCTGCCATCGCAGTTGCTGTGCCATGCTGACCGGCACCGGTCTCAGCGATAATTCGCTCTTTACCCATATATTTCGCTAATAACGCCTGTCCGAGGGCATTATTAAGCTTATGTGCACCACCGTGGAGAAGATCTTCGCGCTTCAAATATACATCACAGCCATGTCGCTCTGATAGACGCTCTGCGTACTCCGTTGGTGTTGGTCGACCACCGAAATCTCGAAGTCGTGCTCGGAACTCATCCATGAATCCGTCTTCATTCTCTAACACGTAACGCTCATACGCGTCAGTTAATTCCTCAATAGCAGGCATCAATGCCTCTGGAACGTACTGTCCGCCATATTCGCCGAATTTCCCGTCTGCGTATCGTTGTGTCATGATGTATGTGTCTCCGTTGTTGTGTCTTGTATGTCTGTGTCTGTTACGGTCGTAAACCGTCTTGTATTTGTTTGCACGTCTCCGTGCATAATAGCCGTCCCGATAAGCAATGCATCGGCTCCAGCCGCACGCATTTGTTGAACGTGCTCAATTGTCTTGATACCACTCTCGGCAATAAGTGTGACATCATCAGGGACGTGTGGTGCCAGTTGCTCAAAGGTTTGAAGAGTAACCGCAAGGCGACCAAGATCACGGTTGTTGACTCCAATAATGCTGGCACCAATTTCAATTGCACGTTCAAGTTCATCACGGGTATGAACCTCAACCAATGGCTGGAATCCACGATTCTGTGCTGCGTTATACAGCTCCTCGAGTGAATCTGTCTCCGGTCTATCGAGAAACCGCGCAATAAGAAGAATCATATCAGCCGCAACCGCATCAAGTTGAGATTCATGCACAATGAAGTCCTTTCGAAGAATCGGAACCTCAACCACATTGCGTATCTGAGCAAGAGTCTCAACCGACCCACCGAAATGCTCTGGCTCTGTCAATACTGATAATGCAGTTGCACCACCCTCGACCATTGCTGATGCAAGTGCAACCGGGTCATCATCTCGCTTTCCATCAGTTGTTGGACTGGTTGGCTTAATCTCTGCAATGACTGGGGTTTGACCGGCTGCCTCAGTTGCTGAGATAGCTGACTGAAACGATGTTGCATCGACGCTACATCGAGATGTGCCACCAGCACGCTGTTTTGCAGCCGTCAGAATTGATTGCACCGCAGGTGCAAGAGATTCTTCACTAGCGTCCATCTATGTTCATTAATGAACTGAATTGCACATAAGGCTTGCGTGTTTCACTCGGCTAACGTTCAAACGGCGGTAGCACAAACCACAACATATGAGTACAGAGCTTGGTATTTTCGCTCGGTATTTTACACAAATTGATCGAGCTATCGCAGTCGGGCTTGCAAGTGGACGTGTCGTGAGCGTCGATTTTCAATCGACAGTCCCGAGTGATGCTGATGATGATCACGCATTACTCGATCGTATTGATACATATCTCAACGGTGACTCAGACCATCTTGCAGACGTCGATATTGCACTCACTGTCCCAACAGACCAACGGCGTGTGCTGGAGGCAACACGAAATGTTCCATATGGCGAAGAGGTAAGTCTCGACCGCATTCTCCGGATGGCGGGACTTGATGAAGATAAGACGGATGATCAATCAACTGCCCAGCGTGCGCTTGCTGAGAACCCAATCCCGTTGATTGTTCCTGATCATCGTGTCCGAGATGCGCCAAGCGGGGCGCCATCGGATGTTATTACACAACTTCAAGATATAGAGCAGATTGAAACAGTATCGTGAATGACACATGAGAGTCATATCAAAAAATTCTGTCCCGACTTGGCAGTGTATTGACCACCCACCGCAAAGTTGATACCACACAGTGTGCGCTGCCCTTTCCATTTTTTAGGTCTGACTTTGATCACATACGGGGAATAAGCAACTCTTATTCCTCAGATCCAGCCTCAATACGGGTTCGAAGATTCTCAAGTGCTGTAGTAAGTTCACGCTCATTATATCGCTCAGCGAATGGCTTGACGACCGAATCCAGAACTGGCACGGGAATATCGTACTGTGCAGTGTATGAGAATATGGTCGTCTCTCCATCAGCCTCAAAAGCCCACTTAATCTCACCAGTAATATCACCGTCCATCTCCCAGTGGATGGCTGATTCGGGTTCATACGTTGTTGCCGTGATCTCACCGGTAAGATCAATTCCAGCCATTGAATATGTATATGCAACGCGTTTTCCCCCATTCGAGAGTTCTTCAATCGGTTTAGAGCGCGTCAGACTTGGTGTGAACTCTGGTTGATTTGTTGGATCATCCAAATACTCAAACACCACTGCAACAGGAGCATCAATGTGCGTTGTTGCTGTGACATCAGTTCGTGTCATAATTCACATACTGCTCTCTACTGCAAAGAATCACATGTCCGACACAGGATATAATTCAATATCAAACCCCTCATGTACGATAAATTCGAGCGCATTCACGATATAATGTGCGATAATCACAATAAGAAGACTATTACTCAGAATAAAAACAGCCGCGAGGACAAATCCAAACACCCCTGTCACAGCAATCCCGATTCGTCCCTGCGCTCCGTGTCCAAGCGCAAATGCAAGAGATGAGACAACCGCTAAAATCCATGGTGAGACATTGTACCCAGTGGCAATGACGCCTATGAGCGCACCGCGAAATAATAATTCCTCAAATCCCGCAATAATCGGTAACACAACACACAAAAGCACAACCCATCCACGTGATGTCTCGGGGGCAAGTGCAGACCGGAGTGTCTCACCATTGTCAACCCCAAAGTGCGCGCCAAGTCCCGACCCAACCTCATTGCCAATATATAGAATAACACCCGTGCCGACCCCTAAAGCAAGTATGAGCGCTTTCGTCGGACCCATCCCAACACCAAATGCTGAGACAGGAATGCGCGCAATCCATGCACCACTAATCAACAACATTGCGAATAGTCCCTGTGAAATAGTAACATTAGCAAGTAACGCTATCGTTGATAGCCGTGTCTGATAGCTCTCATGCTCATCATCAGCGTGTTTTACATCGGCAATTGCCGTATCGCCTGAGGGTACAATATGATCAGTTGTCTTGGTAGATGACTGAGTCGGACCGACTGTATCGTGCGTATCACTCTCGTTGTTCTGCTCTGCGTTAGAATCTGATTCTGTGTGTGTAGCTGTTATGACGGGTTCAGAGAGTTCTTCAGCTACATGATCTTGATATGAATGTGAACGTGGTTCCGAATCTTCCGTCTGATTCTGGGTAATATCACCAGCTATCGTCGAAGCGTCCATATCTGAGGTAGTATTGATCGCTCCACGTGAAGCGTGTGAGAGAACCAGAAGTCCGGCAGTAATAATAAATGTAAATCCAACGAAGGTTGCCCATTGTGGCATTAATACTAGTTCAATGGTGACGCACAATTAGCTTGAACGGTCTCTTCGAATACCGTGTTGAAAAATAGTAACATAGACGTCAAACAAAAAGAAAGAGAAAGAGAAAAAGAAAGAGAAAGAGACCGCGGGTAATCCGCGTGTTATTATTGCGGACTTGGGTTTGACGGTCCAGAGACCGTTTCGTTCTTACTCTGTGAAAGAGCCGATCCGGTAATACTCTTAAGCCGCGCAACAAGTGAGTCTTTTTCAGCTTCACCTTCGAGAGCAATGTCAAGCACTTCGCTGATATGTGAGACGGGAATGATTTCAACCATTTCCTCGTATTCTTCCTCAATCATTACATCCTGTGAATTTGCTGCTGGGATGATGATTCGCTCACACCCGGATTTGGCGGCTGCCTCAATCTTGTGTGTGACGCCACCAACTGGCAGAACGTCACCACGGACGGAGAGACTGCCCGTCATTGCGAGTGATTGATCGACACCAACGTTTTCAAGTGCCGAAATTACTGCTGTTGCGACAGTAATTGATGCTGAATCACCGTCAACACCCTGTTGTCCTGTCTGAACAAACTGGATATGCATATCTTTCTCAGAAATATTCTCATCAGAGAATTTCTTGATGATCGCAGAGACATTATCAACAGCCTCTTGTGCCATTTCTTTGAGTTGTCCAGTTGCAATGACCTGACCAGGACCCTGTGATGGTGTTACCTCTGCCATCACGGGAAGCATAATACCTGAGTCTTCGCCCATCACAGCCAGACCATTCACACGACCAGCCTGGTAGCCATCGGATACCTGAAGTTCGTAGTCTTTCCGGCGCTCAATGTAGTCATCAGCAAGCTGCTGTTCAATTGACCGACTACGTCCTTTCGCCTGCAGCACGTGATCGCGTCTGACGTAATCAGCATCTGCAGCGCGGGCAATATCACCAGCAACTCGGACAAGACCGCCGAGATTTCTGAGCTCAAGCGTGAGGTGCCCCTTTCGACCAGCGCGGCGACGAGCCTCAAGAATGATTTCCTCAATCGCTTCAGCGTTGTAATCTGGAAGTCGACCGTCTTTATTGACTTCCTGAGCAATAAATCGAGTGTACTTTCGCCGCATATCTGGAGTATCCTCAATGGTATCATCCATGTACACTTCATATCCGTATCCCTTGATTCGTGACCGAAGTGCAGGATGCATATTCTCCATTGCATCAAGATTCCCTGCAGCAATCATAATGAAGTCTGTTGGGACCGCCTCTGTCTGGACCATTGCACCTGAGGATCGTTCAGACTGTCCAGTAATTGAGAATTCTCCCTCCTGGATAGCGGTCATCAAATGCTGTTGACTGCGAATATCAAGGGTATTGATCTCATCGATGTACAGCACACCCTTATTCGCTTTATGAATTGATCCAGGTTCGACACGGTCGTGACTTGGTGTTTCCATGCCACCTGATTGGAATGGGTCATGGCGAACATCACCAAGGAGTGCACCTGCATGAGCACCCGTTGCGTCCTCAAACGGTGCCGTTGCCGTGTCAGCATTGTTGACGATGAGGTTTGGAATCATCGCATCGCCACCGCGCGATCCATAGCGGAATGCAAGGTAAATAACACCAGCAGCAAGAATCCCAAGTAGAATTTGACCAGCAATGATGAGTGAGTATCCAAGAACAATTGCGATAATGATCCACATAAGGAACGAGCGCATTTGATTCCGCTTGCGTGCCTCCTCTTTGTGGGCATCGACAATCTGGTCACCCTTCCCGGCTGGGACTGTTCGAACTTTCGGGTTATTGCCATCATCTGGGTTATGATAGACAAGAACGTCCTGAAGCTCCTCTTTTGGAAGAAGTTCTGACATTGCTTTTGCAAGCATTGACTTTCCTGTTCCAGGGGAGCCGATCATCATCACGTGTCGTCGCTGCTTCGCCGCCTTCATGACGACGTCTCGTGCGTGTTCTTGCCCGATGACTTGGTCGACAAGTCGGTCTGGGACGTCAATCTCGGCTGTTGAGCTAATTTTTAATCCGCCGAGGAGGTCATCTTCGTCAACATCGTCTTTAACCTCAGCGTCAACCTCAACATCGCTGCCGAGTTCTTCAATTGACCCGTTCTCACGGTCTGTGGGACCGTCTGGATCAACCGTGTCAACAGAGTCATTATAGCTATCATGGCCACGGTCGCGGTCACCGCGATCATCGTGGTCTTCGCGGCCGGAATCATCGCTACGGCCATCGGCACCTGCATTGGCGCCAGTATCAGTATCAGTACCGGCTTCGGCGTTGGCATGTTCCTCAGAGAGCCCATCATCGCCATGTTGTGACGAGTCTGGCGTCTCATCGGTAAAGCCGCTGCCCTCTGCCGGAGGGTTCTCGTCTGAGTCCGTATCGTTACTCATAGAATGCGTCGCTATGGAGAATAAAGGCTGGAACACTCATATACTTTCTCCCCATTTCATCGTGATAAACAAGCGATAATCCCCGGTGAGAGTACCGATATTACCCAAATCAGGAAACCCAATTGACTCGGATTATTTATTTGTGATGGTCACAACAAGAAAGATATGCGGGGGTTCTATATCGGTCGATTTCAGCCATATCACAACGGGCATCATAAGATGGTTGAAGCGATTACGACTGAGGTCGATGAATTAGTGCTTGGGATTGGGTCAGCCGGGCACTCACACACACAGCGGAATCCATTCACCGCCGGTGAACGGGTAATGATGGTGACGAAATCAGTTGCTGATTTTGATATTACAACATATGCAGTGCCGATTGAGGATCTTGACCGAAACTCTGTATGGGTCAGTCATGTTCAAAGCATGTCTCCAACATTCGATGTTGCATACTCAAATAATCCTCTTGTAATCCAATTATTCAGCGAAGCAGACGTTGAGGTTCGACAATCGCCGATGTTTAATCGCGATATCCTGAAAGGAAGTACGCTTCGGGACCGAATGGTACGCAATAAGGACTGGCAGTCACTTGTCCCAACTCAGGTTATTGATGTAATTGAGGAAATAAATGGTATTGAACGGATGCGTCGACTTGGCGCAACAGATACTCTCAAAGACAACACCGAAATGAGTGAGACCGTCGAGAATACACTCAATGATCAGATCGAGACACGGAGTGACGATATGGATGAGAACTCAAATCCAAGTCCAAACCAGAATCCAGGCACAACTGAGCGATGATTACCCTTTCATCTGACTTTGGCTCACCGTACCCTGCTGCGATGAAGGGTGTGATACTACAGACGACTGATGCCCGGCTCATTGATGTGACACATGAACTCCCCCGACAGGATGTCCGAGCGGCGGCGTTTTGGTGTCGAGAGACAATCCCGTATTTTCCATCAGCAGTTCATGTTATTGTTGTTGACCCTGGAGTTGGAACTGATCGTGATGCGATTATGATTCGAGTTGGTGATCATGCTCTAATCGGTCCAGATAATGGTGTTCTTCGACCAGTTGCCCGTCAACTCAGTGAGCAGTTGCAAGATGAAACAATGGGTCTGAAAAATAATATTGAGTACTTCCGGTATGAATATACAGAGCCTCAGTCAGCAACATTTCATGGTCGTGATGTATTTGCGCCAGCTGCCGCCGCGATACATGACTGTGGGATTGCTTCCGTAGAAACACTTGATGCAGTGACATCTGTTCCTGCCACGGCAACAGTGCAATGTAAGTTCCCATCAGCAACAATCGACGCTGACGATACGTCCGCAACGGGTGAAGTATTAGTTATCGATGATTTTGGCAACATAATAACGAATATTCCAGGATCATTTCTTGCTGACCGGGCTGGTGAGATGGCTACAGTCGGGACAACAACCGCAGAAGTAACATCGACATTTGCTGATGTTGATACCGGTGACCCATTGCTCACTGTTGGGAGTCATGGTTTTGTTGAGTGCGATGTCAACCATGGGCGAGGGACGGAGATATTTGAACTTGAGGTTAAAGATACCGTTCAAATAAGGTTTTGACCATCGATATTGTTAGTTGTGAAGTAAAATACGCGGCTCAGAGCGTCTGTTTGCTTCCGGATTTATATGCTGAGCAGGCGCAATACCACGGCCTTTAGTGCTCCGTGAAACATTTTGAACCATCGGTCCTATGCAACGGTATCAGCAGCTACTCTATGACAATATTTTGAATTGAACTCCTCAATAAGTTCTCAGGAGCACTACACACTAGACGCGAATATGCATTGAAGTCCTTGTTTGTATCCCGCAATTGCGGAGAATCGAGGAGAGAGCCTCGCTCTTCAGGTCGGAGAGAATATCAAATATAGATGATATATTATACACAACTGACATGCCGCAGATGCAAGCCGGTGAAGTACCTCGGGGATAAGCCCCGAGGCTTCACCGTTTTGTCCGTGTCGCCCGAAAAGTGGGCGGACGGACGCAGGCGAATTTCATTCCCTTCGACCTTCCCCGAGAGTGGGGTCGGCTGGAATTAACACCCGAACACCTCGTTGGTGTCCGTGAGGGTCGGTCGCTCCACCACGACCCGATAGTGTCCGTCTCACCACGTTGAAGACGCGGGTTTTGAGAGACACCACATCTCCATATCGTGTCTCAGTCAGCGTTAGATTAAGATCTTTAATCCGTCTTTTGGGTTTTCTGACTGTCCTGATATACTAGGAACGTGGTTTAGTACCTGTTCCGACGGGCTTCACCCTCGGGGTCAAGCCCCGAGGCACTCGTCCTGCTCCGCCTGTAGATATGTAGCGACAGACTACCGGCAGTTCATGTCTCAATGACTTCACTCAGAGGAAATAACGTCGTCAATTCGGACAATCATTGTTGTTGCCTCTGTCGCAGCGGTAATTGCTTCATGTTTAACGCCTGCAGGATCGACAATTCCTGCTGTGAGTGGATTCGCAACCTCACCGGTCTGTTCAGTTGCCACAAGACCAGCACAGTCTTGATCTTCAAATGTTGATCGAAGGTCAACAACAGCATCGATTGGGTCCATACCTGTGTTTTGTGCCAATGTCCGAGGAACAGCATCAACTGCGTCTGCAAACGATTCAACAGCGAGTTGTTGTCGCCCCTCGATTCCGGCTGCTGCAGAGCGAATCGCATCGGAAATTGCGATCTCGGTACCACCAGCACCAGGGACCACACCACTCTCAAGTGCAACAGTCGTTGCGTTTATTGCGTCATCAATTGCACGAGAAAGCTCATCAAGAACGTGGTCTGTACTTCCACGAACTAATAGGGTTGCTGCTGTGCTTTCAGAGCCACCCTCAATAACAGTTAGTTCATCTTCACCGTATGTCTCGGTTGAAACACTATCGACGGAGCCAAGATCACTCGCTTCGAGTTCTTCAAGCCGACCAAGACGAGACGCCCCGGTCGCACGAGCAACAGTGCGAGCATCATCATCGTCGATGTCCTCAAATGCAACAATATCCTCACGAGCAAGGTATGATGCAACACGGTCACTGATTGAGTCTGTTGAGAAGACAACATCAGCACCGGCATCTGAGAGGGTTGATGCATATTCACGAAGTTCATCATCTTCGGCAGCAACGGCTGCCTCAAGTTGATCGACAGACGAAATCGCGTATTCTGCATCAACCTCACCTTCACGAAGATCAAGTTCAACATCGATTACTGCAACAGACGCATCACTCACTGCTGTAGGCATTCCATCAGCAGCACGCTCAGTGTCGATCACAACCCCTTCGAGTAGATCTGTCGCAGAGGAAGATGCGCCCGTCTGAGTATGTGTTTTGATATCGTCGGCATCGAATTCATCATTGGCTGCACGGACTCGTTGTACAGCATCAACAACAAGACCAGCTAAGCGATCAGCGGTCACATCACCGGTTCCCTTGCCGGTCATAGATGATTCTGCAACAGACTGAAGAAGTTCATCATCGATTTCAACACTATCCGCCTGAGCATCAATAGCATCGTGTGCTAGCTCTGCAGCCCTGCTGTATCCCTCAGCGACGACAGTTGGATGTAATCCATCGTCAAATAGCGACTCAGCCTCAGACAGAAGTTCACCTGTCAAGACTGCTGCTGTTGTTGTTCCGTCGCCAACAGATTCCTCCTGTGATTCTGCCACTTCGACAATCATCTGTGCTGCAGGATGTTCAATATCCATCTCACCAAGGATTGTCGCTCCATCATTTGTGATTACAACGTCACCACCAGAGTCAACGAGCATTTTATCCATTCCACGCGGACCAAGCGTTGTCCGAACAGAACTCGCAACAGCTTTTCCAGCCTGGACATTCGTGTCTTGTGCATCCTCACCGCGAGTACGCTCACTCTCCTCTGTCAGTACCGCAAGCGGCTGCATTCGTGTCGACATTGTTATGAAACCTCAACTAAGAAATGCAAGCACTTCTATAAGTAACTTACGAACAGAGAATGATTTGAGAATCATAGACATACCAATTGATCGCAAGACCACGGTGGGATTGTCGTTTCGATAGTTGGATTAAGAGTGAAGATGAGAATCATGATCATAATTAGTATATCAGTTGATACTGCCACTGGACAAACTGAGTAATAAACTTGGTGCTATCAGGGAGATCTTTTATTCTTATATGCTGAACAGGCGCAATACCACACCCGTTCACGGCGCGGATACGCGCCATCATTGAGTGCCACAAACCACAGAGACGTGATATCGAACTTCCACGACAAAATTTATCTGACAGACAGTCTATCATAAAGAGAGGAATTGGGCGGGAAACAGAGCGATTCCCAGTTTCCTACGATGCCGACCTGTCCGCCCGAAGCAATGAGGCAGTAATCGGAATGATTCTGGTGAACGGTCGGTTCGTATAAGTATAATGAGCCGACACGGTGTGACTGCTGGACGCAACTTAGCAAATAACTCTGAGTTTGGTGACGTTATGATGGCGTTCCCGTGGCAAAAACAACACTGGCGCCACACGCGATCGAGAATAGGAGTCCCGGCGGCTTGGCACCGCCAGCAGTCCCACCCGCGACAGCCCAGCTCATGAACACACCTTCAGATTCGGACTGATTGGGTGTCCAGCGGGACTGTGAAACCTGAAATTCCTCACACTTGGGATTCCTCTGAGTTCACGCGGAGGAGGATGTCAATTGCTGGTTACTGGTGATACACACAGATATACTACCGCCAGTCATGTCGAGAAACAGCGCGATCAGCGCGTGCAGAGCAACCGTGAGGGTTTCGAGTTGTTGACCGGTCAGCAAACCGTGCTTGTAACCCAGTTACAACACCAGCAATAGCGCCAGTGGCAGCATCACGCTCCACACTAAGATAAGTTGAAAGAGCGCGGTTATCCGCAAGAACGTCTCTGGCAGCATCAACCGCATCAGCGCCGATATGGGTGAGTATTCGGCGGACAACAGTAGGACGGATACCGTAGTTTTTCACTAGTCGATAAGTCAAAGATCGGTATTTCCAGTCGGTATCTTGTTGTTTAATTCCACCATCGGTCTCATATTCGGTCTGAACACACATCTCCGGCTCCCATGCGACGCGTTCACTTGCTGCAGCCAATCGGTGAGCGGCATCGCGAGCCCCACCAGTCTTCAGATACTCATCAAATCCATCGATATTCTCAAGTGTTGATGCAGTAAATGCAACATTTCCGCCATTGAAATATGTCACAGTTTTGGCACCGATATTGGTCTGCTCACACGCAGTCGTTGTCATTCCGGCAGCTAACATCTGATGGACGGGTCCGGTAACGACTGCTGCGCGTGAGAGACCTGAGATAATCGCATCAACCCATGTTGACTCAATAGTAAGATCATATTGCAAAACCGCAATTGCCTCTCCTGTTGCCTCAATAATACCAGCATTCCGAGCAACATTCAATGTCCGTTCTGAAACCTCAATCAATACGTCAACATCTGTCCGATTTTGAACCATTCCGCTCGTGCCATCAGCGGAAGGACCATTGACAACAATGACCTCTGCTGCGGGAGCATGTTCAGCAATGGCATCAAGAGTATCGATAAGTTGCTCACGACCATTTAACGTTGGAATAACAATCGAAAGGTCAACATTGGAGGTATCAAGCGATAATGAAGGCATTACTCAGTATATTAATCATCTGCCGCGACTGTTCCGTCGGGTGTATGCTGTGATGTTTCAAGATTGGTCTCAGCTGTATCTGTCGTCGCCGAATCAGTGTCCACCGTTGCAGTCCAGTATGAGACTGATGCAAGTGCATCACCAAATTCGCTCTCTCCAAGCGATTTATCGACGTCGCGAAACCCATGAGCAAGGTCATTTGGTATCTTGCGATAGAATCCATATGGTAATAAAAAGTCATGAGTATCATCAACCATCGCAAGCTCAGCGTCTGAAAGAAGTTTCTTTACCTGTGACCGGGAGTATAAGTGTGATCCCATTGGGAGAAGCCAATTATAGATAATACGTGTACTGCGGTGATTGAACGTATCAAAAAAGACAATATCGTTTGAGACTCGTGCCATTTCGGTGAGAAAAGTCCCTGGTGTCTCCGCAAGATGGAAAAATCGCATTGCAAAGACTGCATCAAAATGATTGTCAGGAAAAGGTAGTCGGGCAGCATCGCCACGAAGTAATTCAAGCGTGTCGTTCACGCCGTTATTGCGTGCCTTTCTGCGACCCTGTGCGAGCATTGCATCAGAAATATCAATTCCAACAATATTCGCTCCTCTTTCTGCAAGCATCGCCGTGAACCGACCCGTCCCACAAGCAATCTCAAGAATATCGGCGCCAGTAACGGGATTAAGTGAGTCAAGAACAGCACGTTTCTCTCGACGGTCGATAAGTTGACCGCCACGTGAGAATCGCTTTGACTCGTATGCTTGCGCAACGTCATCAGCTTGATACCACTCTTTTCCTTTCACACTACGCATATGTGCTCACTCAGATAGTAAAACCGTATTGGATACGCCTTGATATTGTATTTGTATCTGCGTGTCACATTTACTATGAGAGTCATCAACCAAACGACCACGGGTCAGATGACCCGTTACACTCTCACTGGTGGACTTACGCCTATCAAAGACATATAAGGTATTAGTATTATACTAAGAGACTTCGAGATAACCTTTACACCATATACTAATATTTTCGGTTATATGAGCACCAGTGTTGTCGACCCGGAGAATGCAGTTCAGCTGTCGAAGTCAGAGTTCCGTAGTCGATTACGAGAATTGCCACCAAGTGCCAAACTTGTTGTTAAAGTACTTGAGACTGATTCTCCGCTTTCGCAGGGGCAACTTGCAGAGGAGTCACTATTACCGGATCGAACTGTTCGCTACGCGCTAAGCCGATTAGAGGAGAATGAACTTATTGGCTCTCGATATAGCTTCAAAGATGCTCGAAAGCAGGTGTACTTTCTTAATGATCATGTGTAAACTGCCTCAGGGTCAAGCCCCCGTGACAGTCGCCTTGTTCAACGTGTAAATTCACCCGCGACTGATATTATAAAACTTGCTCCGTTAGAGGATGTGTCGTGTTCCTCTGTCCTCAGGGGTGCAGCGACGCTTTCAACTCCTGCACGCTTGCACCAAGTGGATGACTCTCATGAAAAAAGTGTCGTGACTTACCTGTATCTCGACGTATACTTGTTTTATTCTATGTTGTCCTTATTATATCAAGAGCAAGCGTCTTACAACACAGAGTTAGTTTGTATTGGTCGGTATCCAGTCGATTTTTATTTCTTCATATAAGTTTGGATTCTCTAGACATATACTGTCAGACGGATTGATAATCGTAGTCCACATCATAACGATGATACTGTCGACCCGAATTAAACACATAATGTCAGTCAGGTCATGACACGTGTTCGCCGTATTCCAGTCGGTGTCGATTCACAGGTTCCGACAGGAAAGACAAATGCATACGTCATTATCACATCAAATGAAGAATATCAGGGCGACACCGGATCACGCCCAGAGGCAATCCTTGTTGATCCACCGGCGCAGGCACCTGAGATTGATATGGTAGTTGATAAGCTCACTGTAAGTCATATTCTTGTTACACATACGCATCCAGACCATGTTGGTGGTGTCAGCGTATATGCCGATACAACCGATGCAACGGTGTGGTGTCGGCATGGTCGAGTACAACGGTTTTATGAGACGACAGGTGTCAATCCTGATCAAACATTCCGAGAGGGTACCATACTTCCCGTTGATGAGAGCGTTCAAATACTTGATCTTCCAGGGCATGCCCCAGATCATATTGGAATCGAGACTAAAATCGGTATATTATGTGGTGATATTGCTCGCGCAAATGGCAGTGTCGCAATTACATCACCTGATGGTGCAATGCGTGCATACTTTGTTGCACTTCGACGTTTGCATGCGCGACAGCCAGCATGTTTGTATCCTGGACATGGAGAGGTTATCTCAAATCCACGAGAAACCTGTATGCGACTTCTTATGCATCGACAGGAAAGAGAAAAGAATATACTCACCGCGATTACCGGTAATGCCACATCCGTTGAGACTATTCTTGAGCAGGCATATGATAAGAATATAACAAGCGTGCGTGATCTTGCACGAGCGACTGTTGTTGCGCATCTTGAAAAACTAGACGCTGACGGGCGTATTGCATTCAATCGAGAGACAAAAATGGTGAGAGAAATATGAAAGACGCTGAAATGAATGAACTGAGTGATAGTGAACAAGAAGAAGTTCAAAGTCTTGAAGCAGAACTGGCGCGTGCAAAATCGCTTTCTGTCAAGTCACTTGCCGATGCAATTGAATCAATTGGGTTTGAGTGTACACGATGTGGTGCCTGTTGTACAGCTCATCACAGTGGAGAAAATAATGATGAAAAAACAGAAAATGCACATGAGGATGAAACGGAGCCAGCACATACTCAAATAAACAATAGATCAAAGACTGAGGCTCCCGCCGCCACTGCTCCGACAGAAAACGGTCGTGTCAGCCATAACAATGGATCAGATGATCAAACACGGACTGTCAGTAATCAAGATAACAAAGCCAATACCGATGTAGCCATGGAGTCGGTATCGACGTCAACATCAACAGAACCACATACAGCGACCGTTTTTCCTGATGAGGTTCGAGAATTACAGGCAACAGCGGATAACATGAGAGATGGTACAGCCGATACTGACGCACATTCACCGACTGAATGGCGCGATGTTGCCCGTCCGATGCCGTATGGGCTTGATGATGAGAACTCAACCGGAACAACGTTCGAATGGGCACTGCAGACCGATGCATGCGGTGATTGTGTATTTTATGAAGAAGCAGATGGGGTTGGATCATGTCAGGCACATGATAACCGTCCATTAATTTGTGCAACATATCCATTCAGCGTTGCCCTTGGCGGGACCAGCCAACCAATGGGTGAGGCTGTTGATACGGCTGGTATGGTGCGTGCACATGAATGCGAGGGACTGGGTCGTGATATCACTCGTGAGGCAGCCGAGGAGTTGGCGGCAACACTCCGAACCCGTGCAATTCGCGAACTTGAGGAAGCAATCTCGCTTAGAGATGCATACGAACCACCAGGTAATACCGACGGTATTGTTGTTCATGACTCTGAAGGTGCAAAGCGACCTGATGGGACAGCAATCGATAATTAAGTTGCATAAAATCAGAATAGAACAGAACTGCTCTGACCTGCAGTTATTCATCCGTTCTTTGAGATGCTTATATGTAAACGATCTGGGAATTCATGGCTCAACGTTATCATATCAATTTAATGAATATCAAATCATGGGTTTATTTGCAGAGATAATGAGATAATCCCGTCTGTTTAACGGTACTACTTTACCGATACGCCGTGAGATACCATCGGAGGTCTATACTGTGGAAATCTCAGATAAACTCCTGTGTCTGTTCAACGCTGATATTCGGGCGGAAGATGATCAGTATATCGTCGAAGTACCGAAGCGTGAGATCGAAACTGGATCTCTCGACCCAGACGAAACGTATCGCGTTGCTCTTATCTCGCGGTCAGCGACTTCAGAGGATGAATCGATTGAGCGCGAGCAACCATCATCAGAGCCTCAACCACCGGTTGAACCGGAAGAACTCCGCTATGTCGAGATTGAGGATATTGGTAAACAGGGTGATGGTATTGCTCGTGTCGAACGAGGTTATGTGATTATCGTTCCCGACGCAGAGGTCGGAGACCGCGTCAAGATAGAGATTAGTGAAGTCAAATCTAACTTTGCCGTCGGTGAAGTAATCGAAGAAGAAATATAACATAGATTAACAATCCTTGGCAATATTCGCTATATGCCGTTTTTGACATCCTCCTCCGCCTCCGCCTCAATCTCCGTCTTCGCCTGCGTCTGAAGACGTTGTCATGCGGAGCTGACTGCCCGCCAGACGCGATCTGGCGACGGAGGAGTCTTGACCCTAATGAGGGGTAATTAAGAGTATCTTTATTTTTGGGTCGTATCATTCGTGGCTTTATGATAATAGAATTTATGAATTAATTGCCAGTCTCAACTAGTCTTAACCGGTCTTAGATATCAATCTGCGCGTGGTTCATCATAGCCGCTTGCATGAGCGAATGTCGATAAATCAACGTCTGAGACAGGAACGTCAGCAAGACCATCATATGGTCGGTTTATTACAATATCACCAGCAGTTCGCGATCCAATCCCAGGAATTGCTGTCAACTCATCCATAGAGGCTGCATTCGGGTCAAGCGGATATGGAACAGCAGTGATCGAGCGATATCCATGATCAACAACTGCGACATCAATCGTCTTTCCAAGTGGTCGCTCACCAGGAATCCCAACTAATAGTGGATACGTCCCGAGTTGTCGACCAAACGTCCGCCCATCACGATGATACTCTAGATACACATCTGGAAGGACAGTTCCAGCGGGAACGAGTCGTCGAAGCATTGGCTGGTCAATCTCCTCACGAACCTCCTGTTTGTATTGCTTGAATTGCTTTTTATGCTCAATAGCGACATCTGCACCTGTCTCTGCCATTTCAGTCCCCTCAAACGCCATTACCTGTCGTATATTGATCCGACGGAGGAGAAGCCCAGCGTCAAAAACACGGTGAAGAAAGCGCTTGTTATGTGTGAATGTTTCTGTACGCTCGCCTGTAAGTCCATGCAGGAGGTTAATGCCCGGAAGTAATTTCGGAAGTCTATCCGGCGCTTCAATACCGTAGCTTGGGGCATCAGCGGGATCCTCACCTGGACGCCACCCAGCGACCTCATTCACGATACGGACAGCCTCAAAGCATTCATCGGCGGTGACGTTCAGTTGATTTTGATCTTGAACCACAGGGTCAGCCGACTCAAGTCCAAACGCAGCGGTGTCTCCCGGTGTATTATATGTAGAGATAATATCAAGACATTCCCGAGAGGCGTCAGGCCAATTAACGATAGTAATTGGATTCATATTATCAAGATGTAATGTTTGAAGATCAGGTGCGACATCACGAATCCCGCTGTATAATCGTCGAAGAGCATCAGGATTGGGTGCTTCACCATCACCCCCAAAAGCAAGGATATCGGCTTGTCGACCTATTCGGAAGTGAGCGACTCCGCGATCAGCGAGGGACTCAACCTCTCGAATGACCGAATCAGCGGTCCGAAACGACGGGTCGCCGTACATTGGTTCAGTACAGAATGAGCAGCGATAGGCACAGCCACGAGAGGTCTCAATCTCACAAATAAGATATTCGGGATAATTTGGATGTTGTACAACAATAAACGCCCCTTTTGATGCCCACCGGTCAAGTTCGTCAGTACTTCGATACCGATCATTGAAGCCTTCAAGTCCACTTTCAACAAGATCGTATGCAGCTGCTTCAACATCAGCCATCGCAAGATAGTCATAATCAAGATTCTGACGCTCCATTTCTTGAGCACCGGCGTTCTCATCACCAACGCCAAATCGAACGGGTCCACCCATCATTGAAACGCCATCAGCCGTCCAAGCTATTTCACGAACTTCATCAGGCTCAGCAGGAGTCCCGCCGACGTACTTACCTGGAACCGTCATTCCACCAAGATATATCAGTAAGTCTGCATCCGCAACATCTCGCCACCGCCCTCGGTCATCTCGAAGTGCATCGATTGTATGATACGTTATTTGATCGTGAGGAACGCCAGCATCAACGAGCGCACCGGCAGTAAACCGTGGATACGTCGAAATATATGGTGGCACACCGAAGTGTGCGGGCTCATCAACGTACCCATCGACGAGCGTCACCGAAAGATTAGATGGATGAATATGTGTCATGAATGGTGTAGTGTAGTGTGGTCGTATACGGTGATATGGTATGACGTGGTGTGTATGTTCTGATTAATATACCCAACTTTGATTTTGAGTCTCGAATTGATATGTCACAATTGAGAATCAAGCATGTATATGATATGATTAGTTACCCTATTGATATATAAGTTCATTATGCAAACACTCATAATATTTAATCATATCGTGCGTAACCCTATTTACGAATAGTCGTTCACGCTACTGAACTCAAGGCGGTATCTCTCTTCACAAATATCAGTTATAATATGATTGAATTACATTCACGCGTTTAATATGCGAAAAGTATGATATTATTCTCATGTATTGTGTATAATTGTATGATCATCAATAAATCAACGACTGTGAATCTCATAGATCACATTATATTGAGAATCAGGACACGATCCAGCCTTCACACTGCCATCGGTCATCCGCAGATGATGGAATCGTGATACCATCTCGAGCCACATGAAATGTCGCAACAGCCGCAATAACAGCATCAAGTGCATCACCATCAGGGTCCGTGAGTGCAGTTGCCTTTGCCTCTGGGGTAAGGGTAACATCATCGCGAGCATCAATCTCCTCGATAATCATCTGACGGCGATTATATGCATCATCGCTTGTCGACTTATACCCATCATCTGGAAGCCCAAATCGGTCAAGCGTCGCTGCGGGATACGCTTCGACAACCCAGGGAATATCCGACGTTGGAGATTGCATTGGTCGGACACGGATACTATTGGTTTTGACGAGTGGTGCGAGCACATCTCGGATTCCATAGAACGTTTGTGATTGGATAAAAAAATGATATGGTGAAAGCGCACCAACACGGGTGTCGGTTAGTCGTTGGATATACGTCCGTTTTGTCTCGGTGGCAGCAGCAATATCGCCTGCCCATGATGCGAATGTCGATGGATCCGTCATATCGCCTGGAAACCATTGGAGAAACGACTGCCAATCGGTAACGTCATCAACAGCGGCAATATGAACCATTGGAATGCTAAATGCGAAGTCACACCCGAATGCAACTGAACCCGTGTCTGATGTTGGGCGAGTAGCAATGAACTCACGAAGACCGGACAAGACAGCATCACGATCAGCAGTGGTGTCTAACAGCGTCGGTGCAGGGGTACATGTCTCAATATGAAGCGTTTCATCACTGGATGCAGTTGGAACACGCCCACGTGCGAGATATATATTATCACCAGCGCGGGCAGCTCCGGAGAAATCAACACCATAGATGGTGTGTGCAAGCATAGTATACTACTAGCCTGTAGATATCATACACGCTTCGATATAGTGAGCCAACCTAGACTCAAACAGAGATCTAAAGTAAATTTCAGCTAAACAACTGATTCTGTTCGGTTTATTCTTCTGTTTATGACTTGTGAGGTTCTCTTGAGGTGTGTTATAGCTTTCTCAACTGCTCTTGGGTAATGTTTCTTGAAGTCGAATCACTCGGGGTATCCAGTAAGTCGGTTCTGGTACTTATACGCTAAATTAAGTTTTTGATGATTCAGGGGTATCGGGCGTCAAATCCACTTATATTCGCCTTTTTACCGATTGTAATTGCTCTCAGTGTGATTCAGAAAGATCACTTTGAGGGCTAGATCTGCCCGACGGACGTTGTGCAAATACAACCCCGATTAACACAAATCCACCCCCAATAATAATCGGGATTGTAAGGGCTTCATTCAGGAGTATAACACCAAGAATGACAGTCACAACCGGTTCAATCGTGCTTATAATCCCGACGCGACTCGCCTCAAGCCGAGACACACCCTGATAGAACAAGATATGGGGTAGCACCGTTGAAAAAATAACAATACCAAGAATAATTCCCCAGTGGGTCTGTTCACGTGGGAGCGACAATCCGCCATCAATCACACCATATCCGATCATCGTGACCGTTGTTCCGATGAGGACACCAATTGTCAATCCCTGTGGGGTAGCCTGGGTGACAACACTTCGACTTCCCATTGTATAAATCGCATAGCAGAGAGCCGCACCAAGAGATAAGAGTATTCCAAATGAGTCAATATTGGGACTGTCGATACCGATGACGATTATCACACCCAGCGTTGTGGTTGCGAGAGCAACTAATTTCTGCGGTGTCATTGTTTCTGTTTGCAATACTACTGAAAATGCAACGAGGAATACCGGATAGGTATACAGTACAATCGTTGCAAGCCCAGCAGTAAGTGAACGAAGCGAAAAGAAAAATAACAATGTCATTGCGGTATATATTCCTCCAAGCCCCAATGTGATGACCCATTCACGACGGGTTGGTGGAAGCGACCAGTCGCGAATAACAGCAAGAAGTGTAATTATGATAGTTGCAAACGCAAATCGAATCGGTAAGAGTGCTGCCAGCTCAAGATCGACAATCGCTGCGAGTTCACCAAAGATTCCGATGGTCCCAAATCCCGCAGCAGCAATGAGTACAAAAATAGCTCCAAGAGTCGCGTCTCTCACAGGTATATCACGCTCATATGACTGTATCTGATACGGTTAGGTGCTTTATGATTCGGTAGGAAGCATATACACCTTCTTAAGAGCATGTAATAGCACTTTGCCCGGACTATTCAGTTGCGAAGCGGCAGTCCATCACAGATCAAGAGATAGCAGAAATAGAGATAGAGATAGAGATAAAGTACATACCAGCGCGACACGCCCGCGATGTTT
>ERZ1034497.4-NODE-4-length-38931-cov-10.432812_pt1 | contig 38931 bp, 33 predicted proteins | sample MGYA00520644_ERZ1034497 | MGnify/ENA primary metagenome ERZ1034497 (study PRJEB33760, sample SAMEA4777690) | hypersaline lake metagenome | biome: hypersaline environment; feature: brines | place: Spain | collected 2014-08 | depth 0 m ...
TGGCACTCCTGACGATCCTGGCACTCCTGACGATACTGAGACTCCTGAGGACTCGGACTCGGACTCAGATTCAGACTCGGAGGAGGAGTCTCAAACTCCGAGCGAAGAACAACAACAGGAACAACAACAAGAGCAACCGGAACAAGTAGCACCAACTCCCGAGGAGCAAGGAACTGACATTGAGGCTGATGTTGAGACTGGAACTGAAACTGAAACTGAAACCCAAGAGCAGACGACTGTTGATGTCACCTCCATCTCGGAAGATTCGCTCCCAGAGGGGCAGACTCAGCCGAATGCTGTGATCGCTACTGAGGCGTCTGCGTCTGTCACAGCCGAGACGGATGCAACGTCCGACCTCGAGGTGAGCGAGGCTGATATCATTACGACAACAGATGAAGAGGTGACCCTTGCTGGCACTCGCTCGACGGTCGGGTCCACTGAAGCGGTGTCTCCCTCACAACAGGTCTCAGCAGCGGTCGATATCAGTCCACAATCAGTCCAAGCAGACACTGAGGCGACAGTCACATTGAGAGCGGATCAATCGACATTGGGGCAGGTCAACCCTGATGAGGCTGTCATTGGACACCTGACGGACGGTGGATGGCAGGTGCTGGACACTGATGTTGCTGTTCAGGGGGACTCGGTTGTCCTCGAAGCCCAGACGCCTGGGTTCTCTCCATTTGCAATCTTCGCTGCTCCTGATGTTCGATACACCTGGACACTCCCAGATGGGTCAACAGAAACTGGCAGGGATATCCAAACTGAATTCAATGAACCAGGAATCTATGAAGCTGAGTTGACGGTGACGAATAGCCTTGGACAATCAGATACAACAACTCAAACGATTGTCGTGAATGATGTTCCTACCATCGAGAATGTGACCACGACCCAGACTCAGACTCAAGCAGAGACTAACAGCACTGAGACAACGCTCACGGCAAACATTTCTGATGAGGTTGGCAATCTCTCCGTTCGGTGGGAATTCCCTGATGGGACAGTCAAGACCGGACAGACGGTCACGTATCCAACTCAAGAGAGCCAATATACGGTGCAGGTACGTGCCGAAGATGAGTACGGTGCTGAGGCATCAACGGTTGAGACGATTGTGATCCCACCCGAAGAGACGCTGATCAATCAACGAGTCGTCCCACAGCAGGTGCTTATGCCAGGGATCCTGTCACTGATTGGAATTCTGGGGTCAGTTGCTGGGTATCGCGTCGTTCCATGGGCGACGATCATGACCCGCATTCGTCGCAACCCACGGATTGTCGAACTCGGGACCCCGTTCTATGAGCATGATAATCGATGTCTCGGTGTCGACTCACTCGTGGTCGAGGATGACAACCGCCCAATCATCGCCATCAGACTCTCAATCGTGGACGACAGTGGAGACGAACTCCTCACGAAAGAGATCACCCCAGATGGGACGGGCACAACGGAGATTGGAACGTATCGATATGAGTTGACCCCCGCGACACTGTATGTCCCACCAACTCTCTCAATTGATGACACAGAAGCATACACGATTGCGGTGAAAACTGTGAATGAAAAAGAGAAAACCGCGACGGAACACACGAGAGAATTTACCCTCGATGTGTGAACTCGTACTTACCAAATCATCAACTCAATCAATCTGTTAGTGATTATCGTGTTCCCTGTGACCCAACTTTAATTAGATACGTATGTAATCTCTCTTGTGAGTTCTCTGCTGTTTGTGATATTTTCTCTCAGCCTTCCCTGTGCTTGGACAGCACAGAAGTAATCACTGAATGCAAGGATCTTGCATGTTGCACTGTCGTATGAAGGATTTACCCCGGTCTGCAAGGATTCAGTATCTGGGCAGAGTAGACATATATGCCATCCTCAACCAGTGTTTATTACAATACAAAGGGGGTGAGGAACGTGTGTTCAAATGTGCTAGGCGTTCAATTAATAGCGAAACTCAATACGTGAATTGAAAGAATAACATACCGCCAGACGGTCCCATAGGAGCGATCTATGGCTGTCTGCCGAATCCTAAGCCAATTTTTTCCTCAGGCGAGATCGTGCTTCCCTCTACTTTGAGTGTTTCAATCGTGTTGGACCCCAGAACATCATCGACATATTGTACCTTCCCCTCATCATTGCCAAAGAATAACAATTCGAGATCGCCGTCAGCGTCGATATCAACGGGTGCGACGCCGGCTTTTTTTGCAACACCATTCTTATTCAGTCGTGTTTTTACCCCATCACTCGTAATAAGAGTCGGGTTTTGACTCCCGTCGATGAATGGAACTCGTGGAACGCCATCACCGTCAAAATCTGCAGGCGGACCGATTCCACTCCCGTTGTTGCTTCCTACGCCTCCGGTTGGGACTTTTTCTGTACTACCATCCTGATTGAGATACCGGATTTCTTGAGACCCATCAAAGAAGATTATCTCATCGTTCCCATCGTCGTCAACGTCAGCAACACCCATGACAGCACTACAGCCGTTTCCGGGTCTGGCGATCACCTCAGCGTTTCCGTCCGCATCAATGCCCGCGATGTTTCCTTGATTACTCTCGGCAAGAATAAGTTTCCCCGACAGATCTGCTGGTTGCCACTCACCAACTGCGATCCGTGTTGGCTTATTCGGGTCAATTTTTGGTTTAGCACTGTTTTGCTTCGGGATTTGTGTGTCCGAACTCTCCCCTACAGTTGTAGCATACACTCGATTTTTGCCTTGCTTAGTGAGGTACGGAATGTCGACCGCACTGTCGCCGACGATATCTGCTGTGTCTCCAAGAGCAGATGCAGGGCGACTCTGTGGCGGGTTACTGACTGTATCGGTGGCTGGATTGTACACTCTGATATCGCCATTCGACTGTGAAGTCTTGACCGCATAGATGAGGAGCCCTCTGTCAGCTCCAGCAGACTCGGACTTCAGCGTGAGTCGTCGAGTTGCCTCAATATTCGTTCCGTACTCAAGCGACGTCGCAACGAATCGGAGAAAGTCTGAAACTTCGCCGGTCTCAGTGCTGGTGGTGGAAACAGAAATCTCTCTGTTCTCCCCAGATGCTAAATTAATTTGAGATGTGCTGAAGTTGAACCGACCATTCCGGCTCTCAATAGTCACCTCGACTGGGGTTTGAGTCTGATTTGTAAGTGTAATCGCGTGGGGTTCATTAAACGCCGTTCGTGAATCAATACCCCCGATTCCGAGGAGTGCAACGTCATCGGAGCTGGCGCCGACAGTGGCTGATCGGCTTGTCTCCGCAGAGCTAAATGCGTCTGTCTCAGTTATCCACCAGACACCTCCTGTGATGAACAGGGCAAGAGCTCCCGGGCGTGTATAAGATGCGATATATCATATTGGTTTTGTGAAGCTATATCCGTTGTTATTTACTGCTAATTATTGATATAATCTTAGACTTAATGCGTATTGATGATTCAAAAGAAGGATCAATACAATTATGACTTATCATTAATATATTAGATAATCGCATGACGACGAGATATTGCGTCGTTGTATCACTTATTTATAATATCTTGTGAACCTCTAGGCGAAAGGATCGCTAATGTGTAACTGGGTATCTCAGTAGAAGTGGCAGTGGTAGTGGTAGTGCTAGTGCTAGTGCGAAAGTGAAATATAAAATATATACAGATAACACTCTTGTTACGTCGAAAGGGTCAGACACATTCAGTTCGTGATTATTCTGATGCACGATGGGTGAACGTGTGCTTATGATAAGATTCGTTACCACTCACGTTTCGTATTTGTTATATAAGATCATAATGCTCGCGGAAGGTCACTTCTGTATCTGTGGATTGGATTTCAATGAGAACAGTCACGCGTCCACCCTGGTCTTTGACCGACAGAGCCTCTGCACTACCCCACCGAACGGACCGGTCAATACTTTTTCGCTCCCCTGGGGCGAGTGTCCCAACTTGTTCTTCTGTTCGATAGACTACTGTTGTTGTGGCGCTGTTTGCTGATTCCACGTATCCAGGGAACACTTGAGCTGTGATTTCTATATTTGTTGCTTGTGTTGTCTGTTGGTTTGTTACTACTGTCGCGACGTTGAGACATGTTGGACCACACCGCCCTTGTGTCGTTACCGTTACGTCAAAATCGGTGTTTCCCTGATCGGTCGTGAGTGATGCGGCTCCTGTTGATGTTGGAGAGGGTGCCCATCCAAGTAGAACCGCTCCCCCAAGTGCAATTACAATTGCAAAAATAATTCCTCGCCACATGAAGCGTGATATTATCATATTTAGATATTCGAAGTCATATCAGTTCCGCAGACACACCTCAAATACGCGAGTCTGACGACGAATAAGGGACCAATCAGCTACATTGTCTATATAATCTATGAGGATATAGTCATAGTTTCGCATCACCGAAATGATAAGATCGTGACCAGTTATTGTATAGAGAGAATATATTTCTTTTTCAGGGCTTCTCCCGGAAACTTATCCAAAAATATGATCTTTTGATGAGCCAAAATCAGAATTAAATGACTTTGGAGGGAAATGTGGGGAAATATCATAATCGGATAACCCGAAAAATACCCTGTAGTATTTTCTTATACAGTATACAGTTTATATAAACGCTATTCTCCTCTTCATGAGAAGTGAACACATCTTTGTCGTCAGTTGCTTTTTACGGGACAATGTCCAATTATTTTCTCAACCGCAGCACTCGCAGTTATGTAAGGCATTTTTAGCACTAGATACAATATCGAAGTTGACCGATCTAGCGATGGGTGTCGTTGTATTCGACTTCTTCTATCAGTATAGATCATACGAGAAGACACGAGTTGATCGGAGTAATCACCGGTGGAATTGACGCTCGGATTACTGCATCACCAGCGTCATCAGTTAACATCAGACACAAAACGCTTGCTATCACTCCTTGAGTAACGCATCAAACAGGAGTGCGTCATTGCAAAATAATGAACGTATGACGTTGAACTAGGTGGATAATACGTTCATAAGCGATTGACCCTGCTATCGACAGTATCTGAGCATGGTTCCTCCAGCATATTCAATTAATTTGATTTTTAATTTTCGATTTTTGATTTTTGTATGATTGAAAGACACTAAATGATTGAGATAGTATAATCATGTATCAGAGCCATGGTGCTAGTACAGGTACTCAAACGGGTTGGCGGCGCGCTAGCACTATTATTTGTTATTTCAATGCTCGCCGGGGCACTTCTCGGACAGCCAGTTGGTCCGGCATATGTTGAAACGGGGAGTATGGCTCCGACCATTAGCGCTGGTGATGGGTTTATTGCGATTCCAACAGCATTAGCTGGACCAATTGAGGAGGGTGATATTGTTACCTTTGACGCTGTTAATCTCAACGGTGGTGGATTAGTCACACATCGAGTCGTTGGGACAACATCAGATGGATATATCACCCGTGGTGATGCGAATGTTGTCACCGATCAGGATGGGTCTGAACCACCAGTCAGTGAGTCACAGGTTGTTGCAAAAGCACTCGCGATTGGTGATTTTGTTGTTGTGATTCCTAATCTTGGAACTGCAGTCACCACAATGGGATCACTCACAACAACAGCACAGGAAGAATTAGCAGTATTACTTGGAACACGAGCAATCCTTGGTGGGCAAGGACTGTCATATATCCTTATTGGCTTTGGTGGGATTGCATACGCACTGTCAGCATATGCAGAAAATACCCGATCAACCCGCCGCCGAGACACCTCACGCTCCGCAGGAAAAATCAATCCAACACTCATTATCACTATCTTGATATTGCTTCTGACAGCCACCCTCACTATGAGTATGATCCTCCCCGGTGGTGTCCATCAATTTCAGTATGTGAGTTCGGAGAGTGATTCTGCTGGGATTTCCGTTATTGGACAGGGGTCAAATGAAACAGTGAGCTATCAAGTCCCAAGTAATGGATGGATCCCGGTTATTGTGATGATTGAACCAGCAAGTGATAATGTTGCTGTCTCTGATACAGAGTTGGTTGTCCCCGCACAGACAACAGCGGAGACGAATGTGACGATTTCTGCGCCACCCTCAACCGGTGTGTATGTCGATGCAATTGTTGAACATCGATATCTTGCCTTTCTCCCGCGTGAAATGATTAGTGGATTATATCGTATTCATCCATGGGCACCACTCATTGCGATCAACACTGTCGTCGGTGCTGCATCATTTATTGTTTCAACGACATTGGTTGGACTTGACCCGATTCGAATTGGTCGCCGACAACGCGATGTGCCATTATTGGTTAAAATCCGTCAATGGCTTGAATAAGCGATATTATTCATCAACAGAAAGATTCAGCCACGATGAGACAGCGGTCGGGTCACGCGCATAGTAGTAAATAATATTCTCATCAACAACGCTGTAGGTCTCAAGATCAGCGTCATAAATGACGCGTTTATTGGTGTCGATTGCAATGTCGACAATCCCCTCAAGTGAGTTTATATATACGTACTCACTCGCTGCACCGGTTGGGAGTTCACCCTCTGAGATCCACTCGTCATAGCGGTCGCGAACAACGGCAAGTTCCAATTCAGCTGGGTCATCCTGTCGACGCGTCCAGACGAATACACTTACCCCAGCGATTAATAATATACCACCACTCCCGGCTAACAATCGCACTTGCTGCATATTTGGCTGTCCGACATACTGCTCTGATGACTGTGTCTGGCTTTTCGTTGTGCTATCTCCAATCTCAGAACTTACCCAATATGCATCGGATGATGACTGAATTGTCGTCGTCGAGCGCAACTGTCCCTCATATCTGTTCCCCCCATCAACCGGTGAACTGTATGTTACAACGAACTGTAGATCTCGTGATAGTGTTCCCGTACTCCCAACTGCTGATTCAAATGGATCAATTCGTGATAGATATTCTGAAATTGTTAATGTTGTATTATGTTGAACTTGCCCATCTTGCACTGTCCATTTATTAGTTGCAACGACTTCCTGTTGGTCCCAGAACACTTCACCACGAAACGTTGCCTCATAATTTGCAATGACTCGATAGGAGACATCGACTGACCGATCTTGTGGGACAGAAATTGTTGTAGCGAAGGTAACATCGGGTGAGGAATTCCGAAAATAGACAGGATAGTTCTGGAGCGTCCGCCCACGGTCAAAAAGCTGACTTTGACCGGTTATTGTTGCACGATGGTCCGTATCAAATGAGAATGACTGCACATTTGTCTCCTCTGGGCTTGTCTGTTCGATTGGTGGGTTAGTGTAAACAAACCCTGCGGCAGCAAACGCAGCAATTGCAGACACAACAAGTAATACGCTGATAATCTGACCGTACTGCGCACCGTAATACTGCAATCGTACGTCTGTTGCCATTAGGATTTAGCTACTAAATACTGCAATTCTTCCGGATTCATATGTCTTATTATATCTGACTCATTCAATTGCTCCCTCAATATTGACTAGTTTTATATTCGAAATTGTGTAATCATAAGTATGAGATTCTTAGACGAGATTGATATGACAATTATATTTGATCCGTCATGATTCAGATACCAGGCTTATTATTATCTCGCCAGATAGACACAAAGAGACGAGAGTAATGTATGAGTAGTGATCAAAAGAAAATCCTAATTGTTGAAGACGAACCGGAGCTTGCAGATTTATATGCGGTCTGGCTCTCCACAGAGTATTCGGTTGATGTTGCATACGGGGCCAAGGAGGCGATGACAAAGGCTGATGAGTCATTTGATGTTATGATTCTCGATAGACGGATGCCAGAGCAGCCAGGTCGGAAAGTGCTCCGGAAGGTGCGCGATGCAGAATATCAGATGCGGGTGGCAATGGTGACAGCGGTTGAACCGGATTTCGATATTCTTGAAATGGAATTCGATGATTACGCGGTCAAGCCGGTCTCGCGTGACGATATGCTTGAGCTTGTCTCGGGTCTCATCGACCGAGAGTCATATACTGAGTTGGTAAATAAAATGTATCAACTTTCAGAAAAAAAGGCACTACTTGAGGAGCGAAAGAACCAGCGAGAATTGTCGAATAATGATGAATATCAACAACTTATCGAAGAACTTGATGCAATTACCGATCAGGTTGATCAAAAAGCTGGACAAATAAATACACAGCAGGCATTCAAAGATTTATAATCAATTAGTATTTATCTCTCATATCAATACTATGTCATATAGATGGTAATTATACCCTGTGGAATTTCTCATATATCCATTTTCCGAACGGAGCCGATTTATTATCATGTGACATGACAATACTATAGGATAATCTACTATTATTCAATCATTATGATACTGGAAATACAAATATCTTAGTAGATTCAAATAAAATAATGCGTTATGATGTCTGCGCCAGACGGTGTCACCGAGTCAAATCATTCAGGGCTTCTTCGGCTTTCGTCTGAGCTCAATCATTCGAAGTCAATACCGGATGCCGCAGCCGTTGTTGTCAAAATGTTCGATATTGAGTTTGACGCACCGTTATCTGCAGTCTGGCAATATGATGAGGAGACCGAGTTACTTGACCCAATTGCTCGATCGGCGCAAGCAAACAAGATCATTGGTGAAATCCCGACGCTTCCGCCGCAATCACTCGCTGGTCAGACCTACGATGAACAACAAACCAAACACGTCCGTAATGTTCCTGAGGCTGAGCGCGTGTACAATCCCGACACGCCAATTCAAAGTGAAATAATTGTTCCTATCCCAGCATTTGGTGTCATATCAATTGGTATAACCGAGGTTGATGCATTCTCTGATTCTGATGTTCGGCTCACAGAACTCACAGCTTCGAATCTTGAAGCTGCAGTAAATCGTATTAGACGAGAGCAACAATCAAAAACGCAGCGGGAATGGCGACAGATTCTGTTTGAAGGTTCACGAGATGCTATTATTGTTAGTGACCCAAGTGGATCTATTATTGAGGTGAACACCGCTGCGTGCACAATGACTGGATACGACCGGAGTGAACTGTGCAATCAACGACTGGAGAGGGTGCTGTTCGATAGCGACGCAGAAACATATCAATCATACTATCAGCGAGTGCTTGATGGCGAGTCATTAAGTGATGAGATACAGATCTCGTGTGCTGATGATGACCATATCATCGGGTCATATTCGAGCCGCCGTATTGAGGTAAACGGATCAGTGTACGTTCACACGACGGTGCGTGATATTACTGATGAATACACTCGCCGTGAGCGACTTGCGTCGCTTGAGTCAGCAATCGATGAAGCAAACGATGGAGTTGCCGTGTTTGAAAATGGCGAATACGCATATGTTGATGAGACTCATCTTGAACTCTATGGGTTTGATTCAAAAGAGCAACTACTCGGTGAGAATTGGCGGGTATTATATGATGACCCAACTGAGATTGAGCGGATTGAGTCAGAAATCTTACCCACAGTACGTAATAAAGGACATTGGCGCGGGAATGTAGCCGCCTCGAATGGTGAAAAACGATATCCAACTGAACTCTCGCTCACACTGATTGATGATTCACGGATTGTTTGTATAGCCCGTGATGTAAGTGAAAAACAGGCGCGAGTCCAAGAACTCCGTCAGAATGAACGACGGTTTAGATCGGTCTTTGAAGACCCAGAATTACTGGTTGGACTCATGGAGACTGATGGGACGGTCATTGATATTAATCAACGAGCGATGGAGTATGTTTCAGCCGATTATGCAACAATCTGTGGAATGGAGGTGTGGAAGACAGAATTTTACAACCATGATGAGGAACTTGCAACGTCGATTCAGAATTGGGTAGACCGCGCAGCAGATGGCGAGTACATCAGCTATGAGTCCGAAATCCCTGATGAGACCGGCAATACTCGATATCTCAGCGGTACTATCCGACCAGTGACAAATGAGGATGGAACCATTCAATCGCTTCTCATTACCGCATATGATGTGACTCAGCGAAAGCGGAGACAAGAAGAGTTAGAATCATTCCAGCAGGCAATTGAACAGGCTAACGACGGGGTCGCAATTCTCGAGGATGATGGGTACAGTTATGTTGATGAGACACACGTCGAGATGTACGGCTTTGAGAGCAAAGCCGATCTTCTTGGTGAATCGTGGCATCGATTATACGGTGAAGAAGAGATTGAACGATTACAATCAGAAGCGTTCAGAGCACTCGAATCAACGGGTTATTGGCGAGGAGAGGTGACCGGAACTCGGTCAAATGGAGATACTTTTCCTGCAGAAATTTCATTAACTGCTGTCGAGCATGGATCCATAGTCTGCACAGTTCGTGATGAGACAGAGAAGAAGAAACAAAAACGACAACTTCAGCGTAAGCGGCAGCAGTTTGAACTGTTGACTGAGAATATCGATGAATACGCCTTCCTTGTGCTTGATAGCGATGGAATAATTACTTCCTGGAATGATGGTGCTGAAAATCTCTTTGGATATGATCCTGAAACTGCAGTTGGTATGTCAGCCACTGTGCTCCACCCTGGTTCAGATCAACAAGAAAACATTATCCAACGACTACTAACACAGGCGTCGATGCAGGGTGAAAGCGCCCATGAGGGACGGCGCATGTGCAAAGACGGGTCAATGTTTTATGCGGATGTTCGATGTACACCACTTGAGACTGATGATGGATCGTTCCTCGGATACGGATTGATCGTTCATAATCTCACCCCGAAACGACGTCAACAACAGCGGACAGAACGATTCGTCGAGGAATCAGTTGACGTTGTCACAGTCGTTGATGAAGATGGAACATTCTCATATGTGAGCACTGCTTCAGAGCGTGTTCTTGGGCACGAGGCTGAGGCTCTCTCTGGGACAAACGTCTTCGATTATATTCATGTCAGTGATCAAGAAGCAGTAATGAGTGATTTCGTCAGCATCATTGAAAACCCAACGCAGACATGTGAGTGTGAATTCCGCTTTCGTACCCCTGATGACACATGGGTGAGTGTCAACGCGCGAGCGCGGAATCACATTGATGATGAGAGCGTTGGTGGAGTGTTAGTATATATCCGCGACATTAGCCAAGCAAAAAAACGTGCACGACGGTTCGAGGCAATATTCAACCAGCAATATCAACTCTCTGGCTTGCTCAACACAGATGGGACAGTGCTTCGAGTTAATGATGCACTTTCCTCAGCAGAAACTGGAATTGTAGATGACTCTCAAAGTATCCAATTCTCAGAGCTCTCATTGTGGACGCACTCAGATGATCTCCTTGAGACAGTCCAACAAAGTGTTGAGCGAGCAGCCGGTGGTGAGAGTGTTCAACAGACAATCGAGGCGATGTCAGCAGATGGACTTCGGTTGCTTGATCTATCAATTCGACCGATAACTGATTCTGATGGAAACATTACATTACTCGTCGTTGAGGCTCGCGATATTACCACGCAAGAGCGGGAACGACGACACCTACAGGTGCTCCAACGGATAATTCGACATAATATCCGCAACGATATCACAAAGATCCGAGGCTTTCTCGATCTTATACTCGAAGCTGATGACCATGAGAATCGAAAGGACCATGCTATGAAAATTTATCAGGTCATTGATAACTGGGAGGCAATTACGGAGAAGACACAACAAATCCAGAATTTAATCCAGAAGCAAGGTACTGGCGTAGAGTTTGTTGACGCTAAAACTGGATTGAACGAGGTAATTGAGCGGTTCAATTCATCAAAAACAGGCGGTTCTGTATATATTGAGACTGCTGAGACAGTTACTGCTAATATGCCAGATGCGGTGTTAGCTGCAGTTGATGAACTACTTCAGCATTTTACACATGAAGTAGGTGATACTGATTCAGATACAGCAGTTGATATTAATATTGAGTTACTGACATCAACCACTGATTGGATTACAATTAGATTTACAGCCGATAGATTACTCTCAAAAATTAAAACAGCAGTACTCGAAACTGGTGAGGAGACACAACTCAAACATGGTAAAGGGCTCAGCTTATGGCTTGTCAACGTTGTTATCATGCAGACTGGGGGGTCGATTGCGGTTGAAAGAACAACCGATGGCACAATTATCACAATCCGTATTCCAACTCAAAGTCGGCGAGAACGCGCAGACGCAATTACGCTCACTTAATACATATTCAGCGCAATTCTCATAACAGTGTTTACTCGAACGTTTTGATTGCTATCATATCGAGAGGTAGTACTCTCCGGTTCGACATATCTACAGAAATTAATTCTCATTGAGTGATGGCTCAAAAATACTCAACGCAACCGTGGCGTCTCGATGGAGTCACTATCAGTCAGCGACCGGTTCATGAGTGCAGTACCGTTATGTGTATCAAATAGATGAATCGCTTCTGAGGGGATTTCAATAATCACATGCTCACCACTACTGATAGTTTGCATGCCGCTAATTGTAGCAATGAATGTTTCTGGATGAGGGCTGTCGTCGGAAGCAAACTGAAGATAGATGTGATTTGATTCACCGACCGGTTCAACAACATCAACTACACACTCGAAACAGTGATCATCTGCTTGAATCACATTATCAGCCTCTCGATGCATCAGTATATCTTCCGGACGAACGCCGAGTGTAATCTCACGTGTGCTCCCGATGGTTGATTTGACCTCCTGTGAAAGCGGATATGAGAACTGTTGGGCAACAAGCGTCTGCTCTTTGATTGTCCCATCGAAGAAATTCATCGATGGTTCTCCAATAAACCCGGCAACAAACCGATTTTGTGGCGTGTGATAACACTCAAGCGGTGTCCCAACCTGTTGCAGAATCCCATCATCAAGTACAGCAATCCGATCACCCATTGTCATCGCCTCTGTCTGATCATGTGTCACATATACTGTTGTGACATCAAGATCAGCCTGAATTCGTTGTAGCTCTGTTCGCATGGTCGCACGAAGTTTTGCATCAAGATTCGAGAGTGGTTCGTCCATCAAAAATACAGCCGGATCACGGACAATCGCACGACCAAGAGCAACACGTTGTTGCTGTCCGCCTGAGAGTTCCGTTGGGGTCCGATCAAGCAGTTCACTAATATCCATCAGTGATGCTGTCTCTGTGACCGTATCAGCAATAATATCATCTTCGAGAGTTGTTGACTCCTCAAGTCCAAATCGCATGTTCTCACGAACAGTCATGTGTGGATACAATGCATATGACTGAAATACCATCGCAATATCACGATTCGCAGGCGAGACATCGTTGATCCGGCGGTCATCAAGTGTGATATCACCACTTGTCACCGTTTCAAGCCCAGCAATCATTCGGAGTGTTGTTGACTTTCCACATCCAGATGGTCCAACGAGCACGAGAAACTCGCCATCATCGATAGTCATCGAGACTTCATCGACAGCGATGACCTCATCATTCTCTCCGCTATTGAATACCTTTGTAATATCTGTGAGTGTGAGTGTCGCCATTATTCGATTAAGTGTAGTATTTACTTTATTCGCGCGCTTTTGTATTGATTCTGATATTTGGTGACTGTGATATCAACACTACTGATATTAGGTTTAGATATTGCTTTATCATACTTCATCTCAGCAGAAATCATGTTGTCACTCCCTTTGCAAACCGATCGCCAAAGAAGATGTATATTATGAGCGTTGGGAGGGCAGCAACGAGTGCTGCAGCCATTCGAAGTGGAAAGTTTGTCCCTGATTGTGAGACACCAATCCCAACAAGTTCCTGTGTCACGACGGATGCGTCACCGAATTGAATGATAGTTAATGCGAAGAGAAGATCATTCCAGATTTGTGTAAATTGATATATAAATACAACAGCAAACATTGGAATTGAAAGTGGCAGGATGATTCGTCGATAGATAGTCGCTATTGATGCTCCATCAAGACGTGCGGCTTCAATCATCTCTGAGGAGAGCTTTTTATAATGTGCTCGGAACAATAGTGTGCAAATCGGAATTCCATACGCAGTATGTGTAATGATCAATGCAAGTAGCTTCCAGTGATATTCTGCTACAAGTGGGACTGACGCTGCGACTGTCACAAAAATACTCTGTAATGGGACTACGTTATACCAAAACTGCGTCAATGGCACCAGCACTGCTTGATATGGAATGAAAATCCCCGCAACGAAGAGCACGTAAATCATAATCTGTCCACGCCAGTCAACTGTCGTCAATCCGTATGCAGCCATACTTCCAAGTAATCCAGAAAGAACTGTTGCCGGGATCACAAGGACAAAACTATTGATTAATCCCCCACTTAATCCAGCGATTGCATTTATCCACGGTTGAACTGAAAATGACCCTGTTCCGGGTATCACTGGTTCTAGCGGTGGAAGGAAAGGAGCATTTCCTGTATATGATGCTGGTGTGGTAAGAGATGTCATTATACCGGTCTCAATTGGAATAAGATAGAATCCCACCATCATCATCAAGATGATATACAGACCGATTCGCTTGAATTTCGCTATCAATGATTGACGATTTGTTTCAAGAATACGTTGCACACTCATTTTTAGAGGTCCCCTCTACGGTATTGCGAGTACAGATATGGTCCGACAATAAACAACGCCATGATGAATAGCACAACAGCGATTGTCGATCCATACGCCCAATTTTGATTTGCATATGCTTCTCTCACCATTCGTGTCGCCAAAATGTCCGCGGATGGTCCTGGCTGATATCCTGAATACATTGAGAATAAGAAATCAAATGCTTTCAACGCGAATACGGTGATGACGACAAGCGCACTAACTGTTGCTGTTCGTAATTGTGGGATGATAACCCGTCGATACATCTGGAATGTGCTTGCGCCATCAACACGGGCAGCCTCAAAGTGGCTTGATGGAATGCCTCGGAGCGCAGCGAGATACACTATCATTGCATATCCGCTGAACTGCCAAACAAGTGCAAATGCAACTGCAGCAAGTTTCAACTGTGGGTTCTGAACGATTCTGATGGGACCAATCCCAAATGCCTGTAATGTAATATTGATGAGCCCTGTCTGCGGATTATACATATACAGCCAAAATTTTGCTGTAACAACGAATGAGAGGCTCATTGGAAGTAAATATATTGTTCGAATGGTATTCTCAAACCGGATTTTCTGGTCGACTAAGATTGCAAGCACCAGTCCAAGAATGAGACAAACAACAGCAAATCCAATCATGAGCGCTATTGTATTCTGTGTTGCATTCCAGATAGGCTCAATACTGAGTGAGGACCACGATGGCGTTCCACCAGTGAATGCAATAATATAATTCTCCAAATCTAATGCACTGTAGTCCGGCTCACCAAGCCCAGCAAAATCTGTCAGTGATAACAGTATATTCCAGATAATTGCACCATAGACAAACAGTCCAACCAAGGCGAACGGGAGAATCCAAAATGGGGCTGAGCGAACAGCATCACGTCGAAGAAATGACTGAAGACGGGTGAGTAGTCGCTGAAAGTGAGTAACACCGGAGCCACGCTGCCCGGATTGTGACCGCTGTCCTGGCTCCCGTTGTTGCTCACGTCCACGTCGCTCTTCACTAACATTATCGAATCCAAGCCGGGATTTACACTCTTCGATGAATCGATACATCTCTATGAGAGTTCTATATCATACTAAACGTTCACTATAATTGACTATCCATTCATAGCCTATGATAGATATTCTGTGATTTCTAATTGCATTGTATCGTATTGTGTATTTCTCCGATTATTATCGATATATTAATATATTATCGATATCCTTGCCCGTATTTCGGCGATATATAAGATACCTATCCGACGGGGCATCACCGGTATCATAATCTATTCATCTCAGGATTGTGTCAATCAAATCTATTTTGTTATTGTTATTGTTATTGTTATTAATTCAGTATGCCTGTGCATGATTACTCGAAGGCGGTGACGAGCTTTTCTGCCGACTGATCGGATTCATAGCTTTCAAGAAAGCCGCTAAATGCGCTTCCAATATTAGTTGCGACACCTGGTGAAACAGCAAGTCCATGCTGAATTGACGGTGGCTGATTATCTGCAGTGGTGAAGTCATCATACTGATCCTGCTGGAATGAATTGAGTGCTGAGACATCAGCATCTTTCCGAGGTGGAATTGACCCTTTTGCCTTATTAAACCGAACCTGTGCTTCAGCACTTCCACAGTATCGTAAGAACGTCTTTGTTGCCTCTGGGGATGGATTGTTTGCGAAGTATGGGAATGAGTCCATATTGAGAAGATAGCTCCCCTCAGTGCCAGGATAGGTAACCTGACCCCAATCTTCGCCATAATTGAATCCGTCAGTCCCAGTATACGCACCAGCTGCCCAGTCACCCTGGTGAATAAACGCTGCATCACCCTCTATCACCATCGTATTAGCTTCCGTGAAGCTAATCGAGGAACTATCACTTGGGTAATATTCACGCAAATTATTGACGCTTTCAAGTGCACGCTGCACCTGTGATACATCGCCATTTCCTTCGGTGTATGCAGTGTAGCCATCGATTCCAGCTTGTGCAAGAAGCGTTGTCTCCCATAGCTGGATTGTTGACCATCCACTACTTGTCTGCTGTGCAAACGGAACAGCGTCAGTATTTTCTGCGACAGTTGCACAAGCGTCAACGACATCTGCTGGTGATGATAGTGTGTTTGGGTCAACACCTGCCTCATCAAGCACCGCCGTGTTGTAAAATAGATTATTAATCCGATGGATATTCAGTGGGACTGTAACATACGTGCCATCAAGTTTTGCTTGCTCCTTGGGACCAGCTAAGTAATTCTCTCTTAGATCATCTGTCCAAACATCTTCCTCAATACTCGCATATGCCTCGCCGAATTTTGTCAATGTCTCTCCTGGCCATGTCTGGAACGTACTTGGAGGGTCATTTGCTTGGAGCCGATTTGAGACAACCTGATCAAGATTCCCACGGGCAGCACCGTTGACAGGCTCTTCAGCGAATGAGACGTCTGGATGTGCGTCTTGAAAGCCCTCGATAAGTGAAGCAATAGCCGCATTCCCGTCACCGGACGACCATGCATGAAGAAGTTCAATTGCGTTTGTGCCACTCTCATCTTCGCCAGATGTACTCTGAGAGCCACCGCCACCGCCGCCACCACTACATCCTGCTAACCCAGCGATGGTCGCTGATCCCGTCGCCGCTAAAATATCTCGACGCGAAAGTTGTGTTCTGTCTTTTGTCATTGATAATTCCCTATGGAACCTGCCTTGTTTTCCTAACCGCTAGTTCCAATATCAATTCAGAACATGTGAATATCTAAAGATTATGATTTACCATGTGCAATTGAAATACACAGCCGAGATAGATTCATATCATTGCAATTATCTTAAATAATATGGTTCGATGTAAGAACTGTGAGACATCCTTTGAGCACGCTGATGAGGTCAGCGAGGACGAGGTTGATAAGATAGAAACAACTGATGATAACCGACCGCGAATTCAGATTGGAACGAATAAACATGCAGTGTGGCGATGTCCGGACTGCGGTTCTGTTCTCGGCGTTCGGTAAAAAAGTCCAAGCCAGTCGCTTTCTCATATTATTTCACTTGCCAATTAACTTCAATATAAATATCTCGAATTTTCTGGAGTGTAAGATCAACCTCAATTGTGTTATTGTGCTGACTGCACTCATATCGTGAGATCCATGTGGATTTGACCGTTCACGGAATTTGCTCAATTTGTCGTCCAATGACAACTAAAGATATGGTGAGTATTCCAATCGCGGCTGGAACAAGAAGTTCAAATGCTGTAATGATGACGCCAGATGCCTGAACTCCAACCACAAGGAGAATAATCGGTCCACAGCATGCCGTTCCTGAAATGAGTCCGGGGACTCCAGCAAGGATCCCACCCGACGCACCGCGTAATCCACAGGTAGTCGGCTGACGCCAGAGTAACACCGATCCCGCGACATTCATTCCAACAAGTATCGCAAGTGCAAGCCCAATAACCGAATTAAATGAGAATAAATACGTGAAAGCTCCAATCTGCAACCGAGCGATCGGGCGATATGAGAATGGTCCAAGCGCAGGTGTAGTAAACGTCGCTAATGGATTCGAGACGACTGTAAGTCCCCACCCGCCAAGTCCAGGCGCAAGATGCCCAATACCCCATAGATATAAGCCAAAATAGATACTTCCAACAATGCTAACAAGCAACCCTAATCGACGCCGATGACGAATGGCATGTACCGTAACCGAAGCCCATTGTAGCAGCGAATTGATGACTGATATACTCTTTCGCCATCGTCTATCAGTATCTGTCGTGTCTATTGCATCTGTTGCATCTGTTGATTGTTCCTGTGAGCGTTCAGTCATTCGCATACACCGCAGTTTCTGGATAGTATCCTGCCCATGCAAACCACATCGCATCGAAACTGTACACGCGTGTGAGCGGCAGTGATGATGGATCATGTCTGGATCCATCTGGAGCAATGACCTGACCCTGTTCTTGATCACGTGTAACTGTCATTTCCTCTGGATTCTCATATACGTATCCAGTGTCAAGTTCTGGATCATAAACAGCAATAACAGATAGTTCATCAATCGTTCCTGAGAGGACCCCCGCTTGACGAAGGCTCTCTTTATGAAATGCAGCAGCTCCCTCCGGTGTCCGTGCTCCGTGAACAATTGTTTTCTTTGGATACCGATCATCTTGATGGAGTGCTGGGAATAATAACCGCTCATCTGCGTAGTACCCACGAAGCGGATTGTACGATCCGTATGGGTCGCGACCGTAATTCTTCGCATATCCAGTCTGCGTCGAAAGCACGCGTGTATCAGGATGTCGCTGCTTCCACTGCTTCCATGTTGTCCATGTCACTCGAATCGGAGTCAGCGAGTGAATCGTCGGCGACTCATTCCATGGTCCTGGAATTGCTGTTGCAAGCATTTGTGGCCACCATGTTTCGGTCGCACGGTCATACATCACGAGATTATTATTAATCAGTCGTCCTGAGACGCCGAAGGTAGTCTCACCACGGTCGAATCCTTGAGCAGTTCCGGTCAGCGGGCAATACGTTACTGTGATGTTCTCATCACCAAATGTATCATTAACAATCTCATGGAGGACGAGAATTGCCTGTGGGTACGCTTTTGTGATTCCATTATGAACGACTCCCAAGACTGGGTCGCCTGGGTCAAGTATCTCAGTTTTATCGCTCGAAACGAACGTCGGATTATCGATTGAAGGAATTCCATCTTTCTCTGGTCCTCCTGACTGCGCTGCTTCACGAAGTGCTGATGGTGATAGCGGAAGTGGAAGCGTGTTTTCACGCGTCGGAATGGACGCGCCTGTCTCTGTTGGTGACACTGTAGTTGACTGCTGCGATGCTTGCTCGGTGGTATCTGACTCACTCTCATTGATACGACCAGAACAACCAGCAGTAAGTGCTGCAACAGTAGTAGTGCCAACGCTTGCGAGGAAATGACGTCGTGCGGGCATGTTTTATGACCTGTATGATGTGCACCGGATTAATGCCCCGGCGTCTGTGTGTCGTCAATACACAACATGGATGACCATTGCAATAAATGACATAATAATAAGCAATATCGTCGTGACTAACGATCTACATCTGGTCAAACGTAACCCTGGACATGGTCAGATGGTCGTTATAATATTGATATGACTCTTATCGGAAGAGTGCGCCCTTGTGTTGCCATTGTGTTGGGTCATCACCGGCGTTTCCTTTGATCCATCCTTTTGCATTACACTCACTACACTGCCACTGCTCTTCAAACGTACCAGCATCGGTTCCCCCCTCGGTATAGACGATGCTTATTGTCTCGCCTCCACAGCAATGACACATTTGCGGACGTCTCGTAGGGTCACGGCCTGCTATCGTCGTTTTCATCTCGTATGTACGTATAATATCTCCAGTAACTTGTGTTTGTCAGATGTATGGCGTATTCATCATGGATGACCATGTATATTTGAGAAATCATGAAGATGACATGTGTATTATGCTACTTCTAGCCGAACAGTATTATATCAAATTTATTTTATTTCAGCGATATTGACTTGCGTCATGAGAGTGCACAGACAGAATCTCTCAGGGTTTGACATCCTCCCCGTAGTAAATCGCAAGGCTTTCTCCTCAATTTTCCGTAATTCAAGCATAAATCCAATAATATTCTCTATTAGCTACTATTTGAGTTTAGCTTTCTCCCCTGATATCACCACTTAGCGTCTAGCAGTGTTTCACTTCTTGAGAGTTAGCTGGGAGGTTAAATATATTTGAGCCAATTAAAATAATAATCATATCTGTATGCGCAATCGACTTATTTCAGTATCAACGATTGTGTTCGGCGCTTTCGGTGTGATTATTGTGAATCTTATTCCGTTGATTGGCATTGCTGCCGGTGAGTTGAATCTTCGGGCGATTTTACTTATCTATTGGATTGAGGCAGTGACGACCGTCCTCATCGCTGCCACAAAATCACTCTTCGCTGAACAGGGATCGCCAGGGCTGCAGGCTAAAATGGAACCGCTGCATGAACTCCGTGCAAAGCGAGGAGGATTCCAGTTATTCCACGGATGGCCACCAATCTACCCTCGAAATATTCCATTTGCGCTTACAATACTTGGATTCTGGATATCAGTTGGTGCTCCTCCAAGTGTCTTGTATTTGTGGTTTGGGCATCCTGAGTTTATATTTTCAGTTGATATCCTTCTGAGTATTGGGGCGTTAGTTGGTATGCAGGTATTTGAATTTATGACCGAGTATATCGGTGAAAATGAGTATACGGATGTTTCTGCACAAGCAATCGTTCAAACACCAGCGCAGTTTTCTGCAGTCGTTCTCTCTGTTGGCATTCTCAGTACTGCTGGAGACAGTGTAACCGGTGGGGGGTTAGTTTTCGTTATTGTTATTATGAAGACCATCATCTCTGTGCGTCGATTTTATGCTGAGCATGCTGAAACGTCCATCCTCGCAGGGTTGCCTGATTTCATTCATCAACTGATCAGCCGTGTATTCGAGATGTCCCGCAGCGACGAGGATGAAATCGAACCACAACCAGAAGTGACGCTCCCTGATGCAGAGGTGAATGCACGGGTGAGCACTGACAGACGTGCGGTGCTTTTAGGATCAATCTGGACGATTATTTTTGGACTTTTCAATCGGTTTGGTGTTGGTTCGCTCGTGGTTCCTGCAGTTGCTGTCATCATCGGGGACCCATTACTCATCGGTGTTGCGATGATAATTCCACTTGCAGTCTTCGGTGCCCAAGTGCTGAGTTTTTATCTTCGGTATGGAACAATCGAGTATCAACGGCGTGGTGATTCGATTGTTGCATATGATACCGTCTTAGATGCTCCACAGTGGATTGCACCGGTGCATACAGCCGAGTTTGAGGTTAAAAATGCGGTTTCTGACCGTCTTCTTGATACTGGCACGCTCGATATTACCGCTGAGAAGATTGATCGAGACATACAGTTTGGTCCAGTGAGCAACATTGAAACAGCAGTTGAGACGCTTGACCTTCCGGTTAACCAGACGGACCGACCTGATCGCGATTTGGCTGTTATGGGCGCTGCAACCGCACTTGCACTCTCATTTCTTGTTGTTCCTATCGGAATGTATTTCTCTGAAAAGGTAGCACCACTCACTGCGATTGGGTTCACGATCGCGGTTGGTCCATTTCTGTTTATTCCGGTTGGATTATTAATACATGCAGGGCTGAGTCGGATTTAATTCATATATGCAATCTGGCTATCTCCTTGGGTTATGTTGACGGAAAATAACCCGCCATGTATACCCACGAAATTGAAACCACTGGCAGAAGTAAAACAATTAGTGAATGGCGCGGATCGATTCATGTTCTGGGCAACAGCGTTACTAATAGGAATACTAGTTCTTGGCGTTATCGTTGCGTTTACTGCTGGATGACACGTGACAGCAGGTATCCAGTCGGTAAGGGCGAGTATCCAAGACATCGTCTTTACTTTCAGTGACTCTCAAGCAATCTTTGAGTCGGGGTTTCATAATAATTAAGACGAATAGCTTCATCGACGGTGTCGGAAGGTGCAGTTTCAGCGACTCAAGTCATTGATACGGATCGCCACGGTGGTAAGACTCGAAGTAATCACTATCAGTGCGCGCAGCAGGGTATCAAATCCACTCATCGAGACCAGTTTGAACAACTGATGTCTCAATTCGCTCAAACCCACGTTCAACTTCATCAGCCGGGACTTCCCAGTCATCAACAACATATGAGCGTGCGGCGTCCATATCTGGATTTATCGCTGTATGTAATGTATATTCATTAGTGACCGGTGGATCCAAGAATAATGACCGCACACGGTCAGCATGCTGAATGAACTCGTCACGGGCATCGAGAACACTCCAGAGATCGCCGTGATCGTTGATTGCTGATATCGCAGTTGCAGGACCAATCCCTGAGATACCATCATTAAAATCGGTTCCACACAGGATTGCCACATCGACTAATTGCTCTCGAGTTAGATTCTGGTTTTTGAGTGTTGTTTGAAGATCCATCAGCTCAGGATCACCTTTCGATGTGAGCTGTCGGACGGTGTACGGTGCACCAAATAAAAGAGTATCATAATCCTCACTGCCAACATAATCAACATCACCTCGAATAGCCATTTCCGCTGCTTGTGCTTCGCCTTCAGCAGGAGCTTCAATAATTGGTACGTCAAGCCGATTCAATAATCCTCGCGTTGTCTCATGGATTGTCTCTGTGAGTCGTTGAGTGCGTGCTTCAAGTCGAGATGCGGCGAGTTCATCACCCCGTTCTTCAGCAGCTGCCTGTAGTTCAACAGCTTCCTCGCGAGCGACTCGACGCTCTTGGACTTCTTCATCTTTGAGTTCAGTCACTCCACCATCAAACACAAACACTGGCGTGAGATCATGCTCGAAGAATTTTGGAAGCCCCTGAACAACTCCAATCAGATTTGCTACCTCAACCCCCGACTCAGTCGTATATGCTGCATCGCTGGTGAATTTCACCGTTGTTGTGAGATACCGATATAACCAGTTGTGTGCGTCAACGGCGATGACGCTCCCGGAAATATCATCGAAAGCGACTGACTCGAGTGCCGCCAATTGCCGCAACGCTGCATTTCCCATTGATAATATCATCACCCGACATAGACTAACCACTGTCGGTGTTTTGAGTACTGCCCAAGTGCACCCACCAGTGTTACTGTTGAATCTATCGATTAGACATAAGACGAATGTTCTCGTGTCTGATTCTGAAATGATTTATTTGATGAGAGTAAGCCCGAATATCGACAACAGGATATACCCCAGGAAGTCGCTCAGACAACAGATGTATATAAATAGTCAGTGATAAAAAGTCAATCAGATCTGATATAAACCGTCTCAGGAGTTGATCCAGAGGCATTCACCTCGAACCACCTGTAAAACATCAGCGAGATTGTAACTGCTATTGTGTTGAGTTAACTGCAGTATGCAACGCTGGTGGGTCAGTTTCCTGTCGATTAGCTAGAAACGTCGACTCTGGGTCATCGTAATCGCGCTTGCGATATTCAGTAAGCCCAGATTGATACTGTTCATATGTCGTTGTTGCTGGGATCTCAGCAGGTCGCTCAAGCACTAATTCTGCAATTCCTGTCTCGCGACCTGTCCAGGCAAATCCGGCGCGATACATTGCCTCATATGCAAATGGATTATTGACAGCGATTCGAAGGCGGTCATACCCTCGATCAACAGCATGCGGAGTGAGTGATGCTGCCAGACGTGGTCCAAGCCCGCTGCCACGTTTATCACTCCGGACGCTCACATATCGATAACACAATGTCGTGTCATCTGTCCGGTCAGCACTAAATGAGAGCGCTGCAAGTACCGAGTGATCATACGGGTCCGACTCAGTAGGATGATTTGTATTGGTTTCTGCATGCATCGACTGGTCTCGATCTGACTCATTCGCGTCGACATGCGCGTGTGCCTCAGGCGATGTGAAAATCTCAGATGAGTCCTCGGTTCTGAGGACTGCCTTTCCGACTGATGATAACACAAATTTTCCTGCGTATGCAAAGGATCGATAATCAAGTCGGAGTGTCGGTGCTTCTGGGGGCCACCCAAGCACGGTAAACTCCATAGAATAATATTGTAACTCACTCGAAAGAATATATCGATTATGACATTGAGAGCTGCTATCTTCACGTCGTCGGGCGCTTTCGATGTCATGGGTGGAAAGCACGTCGTAGAAACAACAAACCCTATTCTCAAGCACGCCGTCTTTGATGGCTGAGTAGGGTGTGGTAGTTCGCTATGTTACAGCTTGCACATGCTCATAGTGACAGGAAGAAACATGTGTACCGCATCCACACAATCAGAATGTGTCAGGTCGATATGGTCCCGGTGACGTCAGATTCTTTGACCGCATCGCACGGATTTATGCCACCGTAATGCCATCAGCGCCGACGGACTCAATCAGGGATGCATTTGTCGTTGCTAATCGACCCATTGAATGTGTGCTTGATGTTGGTGGTGGAACCGGACGAGCCGCTACGGGATTGCGAACCCTCGGAATCGACACAGTGGTTATGGATATCTCGATGCATATGCTAACATATGCTGCCTCAGATGGACATCCGGTCGTTGCCGGCGATGGAAGACATCTCCCAATCGCAACCAATGCTGTTGATGCTGCTGTGATCGTTGACGCTCTTCATCATATTCCAACTCCAGAACGTGCACTTACAGAACTTACTCGTGTTGTTGCCCCAGGTGGGATTATAATTATTCAGGAATTTGACCCAACGAGCACTCTTGGACAGGCACTCGTTTGGGCTGAGCACCGGATTGGATTCTCGTCAACATTCTGGACTCCCGCTGAGTTATGCGATGAATTGAATTCGCCCGACACAGAATCATATCTTGTGGATGAGGGGTTTGAGTATGTTATCGTTGGTCGTATGAAATAATTGATATTTCTGAAATTAAGTACCTCTTAATCCACTAAGTCAATCGAAATATCAATATCATGTCCCAGTGAATTTTCCAGTATAGTGCTCTATTCGATTTATTTACATTTGTCATTCACTGATCGGGACTGCTGGTTACAGTGGATTGATTTTTATACATGCATAACCGCGTGAAGCTCTGATTGAGACTGAGATACTAAATCCGGGAAAGCCATTACCCACCCGTTATATGTAGCTATATGGCACATTCTGAGGAGTCATTTCTCACACGACGCATCGATGCTGGCGCGTATCCACTCGCAGTTGGAGATATACTAGGCATATCTGCAGTTCTTACCATTGGTGTCATCTTTCACAACGGGATTGAATATCTTTCAACCGCCCCAATCGGGTGGGGATTAACGATACTACCGTTTTTGATCGGATGGGTGGTTATCAGTCCATTAATTGGTGCATACTCTGCTGGTGCTGCAGAATCAGCAAAGGCTGCAATCCCACTTGCTATTCGTGCGTGGATACCCGCTTCGATTGTCGGGCTTGGACTTCGAGCTACACCACTGTTTGATGGCGGAGTTGGGATTACATTTGTTGCTGTTGTGCTCATTACTGGTGCTATTGCGGTGACTGCCACACGATGGCTTTTCTTTTTGATCATTCGATAACTCGTTGTGTCACATCCTGAATTGAACAGAACTCTGAATAGCTGATGTCGCAGGTACTCCCCAGCTATGATTGATTGAAATATATACCATCGGCGAACCTGCGTATTTTCGGGTATTAAAGATATGATCCCTTCGCTCTTTATTATCGGTTATCTTTTCAACTGTGCAACGGTATAACATCAGATATTATCCACGGATCATCATATTTCCGCTTGTGTGATGAGTTATATCAGATTATATACGTTTCCAGTACTAATGATTCCACCGGTTCTCAACCCCGGTTCACAAAGAGTTTTGCTGCCCTCGGTCAAACTGAGCTATATGACGGAATATACGGTTGAGTTTCTTGGTACTGGGGAGACAATCGAAGTATCAAACAAGCAGACAATACTCAAAGCTTGCATTGAAGCAGGAATCGCACAAGAGTACTCCTGTCGTGTTGGTATGTGTCTGGCATGTTCTGCTGAGATTGTTGAAGGTGATGTTGTCCAGCCAGCAGCACGTGGACTGACTGAGACTGAGCGAGATAACTATGCACTTACCTGTATGGCACGCCCCCAATCTGATCTTAAAATCCGCCGGGGTGTCTACCCGCCAAGCATTGAGCAGGATGCCACCCAGTCGGACATGGCTGCAGATGATTAATCCTTCTTAGCTTTGTCCCCCTATCAGTTGTTGGTAATTTGATTTTGTATCCGAATCAGAATACGTAATCGGGCGTTCCAGCTGAACTAAGCGTAGTTTCGGATATGGACATTGATCATATTGCCAACGGCTGTTATTGAGCAGTGACTGAAACGCATATCAAAAATGAAAATGAAACGCAGCGACATCGGATGTGGCGGTTTGAATAACACTTAGTCTTCGCAATCAAATATGAGAGTAACTCTCAGGTGATTCTGTTTATTAGTTTGAATATGAACGCTCAAACACTCAAACGCGAAATCGAGACTGAAGCAGAGAGCGCACTCCATCAACTTGACTCAAATGAGTTTCTCCGTGCAGCAGCTGGCGGTGAGCCGACAGCACAGGCGCTTCTCGAAGCTGCAGCGGCAAGCGAACGCGCCGCAGCAGTGACGTTTGAGACCTGGACTCAAACTGAATCTGATGCTGATGCAAAAGCGGCATTCGAAAATGTTGTCGAACAGGAACGAACGCATCATGACCGCGTTACTGCAGCAATAGACACTATCGTAAGCACTAATAATTACAGTAGTAGCAGTAGCAGTGGCAATGGTAATGGCAATTATGATGCTAATCTTGAAGCACAAACTCAGGAGGCTCCAGGACCAATGCATGCGTATCTTCGCGGTCGTGAAACGACATTACAACGAATTGCATCCGGAATGATTGGTCGTCCACTTGCAAGCCTTCAGACACATTCACGACTTATCTCGTATTTTGAGTCTCACTCAGATATAACTGCCAATGCCTCCCATGATGAGAGTATACCTGAAACAGAACATAATCCAGCAGTCACGCTATTTTATGATCTCTTCGATGAGACAGAAAAAGTTCTTGCTGACGGGCTTGACCTTCTCACAACACGATGCACGACCGAATCCGATTGGGATGCTGCAATAGCTGTTGCAACATACACTATTCGACTTGCAGCAGATGACACACGTGATGCACTTGCAGGCATGTCATAGTCGATATGTGACAAGGAATGCAAAACCAGAACCAGAGCAAGATTAGAAAATCCGGCGTGTCGTATATGATATCTGAATACAGACTGTGTCAAAACGAGTTTATACTGATAGTGATCGCGACTGAAACGTAATTCTCACAGATCATATAATTATTGAGTGCGGAATCAGACCTCATCAAACAATGTCTCACCCTCGACCATGTGTGCTGCAACAGTGTCCATATCAAGGGTTACACCCAATCCAGGCGCTTCTGGGACGGTGATATATCCATCCTCAATGACAGACTCCTCAACAAGGTCTTCCCACCAGCCAAGCTCATATGAGTGATACTCGACAGCAAGTGCATTTGGAATCGCAGCACCGACATGTGTGGCTGCGACCGTTGCAATTGGTGATGAGACATTGTGCATCGCGACCGGAATGTAATATTGATTCGCGACGTCTGCAATCTTTCGAGTTTCTCGCATCCCCCCAACCTTTGGGAGATCTGGAGCAACAATGTCGACTGCTTGATCTTCAATAAGCCGTCGCTGTTCAGTGACACGATAGCGGTTTTCACCAGCAGCAATCGGGGTGACTGTTGAGTCTGTGACAGACTCTTGGACCGCAAGATTTTCTGGAGGTACAGGATCCTCAAGCCACCACACATCATACTTCTCAATTGCGTCCGCAAGTCGCTTTGCAGACCCACCGGAGAATGTCCAATGACAATCAAAAGCGACATCAGCACGGTCTTTAACACGTTCTGAGACCGCCTCAACAATATCGACTTTATGTCTGATTTCACCTGGTCGAAGATGTCGGTTTGCACGATCTTTCTCCAATCCAGATGAGACATCAAGATCAAATTTTAATGCATCATACCCAAGTTCCTCAACAACTCGCTCTGCCTCGATTGCACATGCTTCTGGGTCAGCCTCGGCCTCGGTATGACAATCACAGTATACACGCATCGCATCGCGGTATTTCCCCCCAAGCAACTGATACGCTGGCACCTGTAGAATCTTTCCAGCAAGGTCATGAAGTGCAACCTCAATTCCAGCGATTGCGGTGACGGTAACCCCCTCTATCGTTCCTTCACCTGACATTTTCTGTATCAGGTGTTCATATAACCGGTCAATATCAAGTGGATTTTCCCCAATAATCATTGGTGTCATCCGCTCAATTAATTCTGGCACACCTGCACCCCAGTATGCTTCACCGGTTCCAGTAATGCCAGCATCAGTGTACACACGGACAAGCGTCCATGGGAAGTTACCATCGATCATTGTTGTCTGAATATCGGTGATCTCAACATCTCGTTTGCTCCCCCGCGATGCCGCTACGCCCATTGTCTCTGCGGAAAGTTCTCGCATCGTGTACTCCGCATTTGGGTCATGGAGATCAGCGTAGTCTTTGCTCATATCAAGACATTTACTCGAAAAAAGGTAAATCTTCCGAGAACGCATATTTCCTGGCTGTTACAAATGCTGCACACCACCTCAGAGTCACAAATAGTCCCTGGGATACTCCACTATATTGCTTGTCAGGATGGAATCGACCGAACGGAGCAAATTATGACATCAGTTCAGGATGACTCATATTCTATCGGATCAAGATGATTGAGAACAGAGATAGTGCGGAGGATTGACGCTGCATCGCCTGGTTCATACACAAGGTCATCTGTTGTTCGAACATGCTCTAATACGCGTGTTGATGCGTGTCGAGGTGCAGCAGCGATACCTGCATCATGTGTTTGAGCCCATTCCATGATTCGAAGATCCGACTTGCTATCGCCCATAATAAGCACAAATGGATCCTCAATGTCGAGCACATCAAGTGCTCCTTGCACACCGGTTGGCTTGTCAAGATCAAGTGATCCAATCTCAGCCGCATCGGCATGATAATATGCAATATCAATCCGATCGAAACGCGTGCGAACTGAGGTAGGAATCGAATCTGGATCTATCGTTGGTGCTGCGTCTGCGTCTTCAAGAACAGTCGCGATTTCTGGATCAGCAGACGCGTAGTAGGCTCGTGCCCACAGTGCACCGATATCATAGATATCCTCAGTTTGCACTCTTGAGGCAATATTGTCGTCAGAAGCGCCGTCTGACACTGAGGAGATATCCACATCAGCTGTCATGTCATTCCGTATTGAGACAACTGTCTCATCATCTATATCGACAGCCGTTGTGACGATATCCCCAAGAAGATCAACGAGATAGCACAGTCCCTCATCAATTACCGTCTCTGCTGCGTCACTTCCAGTCTCATAATTAGGTTTTAACGTAATATTGAATTCATTTCCCTGAAGATGTGCTGATTGTTGTATTGTTTCTGGTGCTTCTGGAAGTACCCGTGAGCGAACTTGTGTAAAGATAGACTGAATCTCTGAATCCAGTTCTGCATAGAGCAATCGTTTTGTGTCCGAGCCATGACCTGGGGTAAAAACTCCGGTTCCTGCCTCATAGACAATGCTAATGTCGCCAGAATGAACTAATTCACTTCCAAGCCCTTGAATTGCAAAGCCTTTGACATTTTCAAGCGTCTGTCCCGTACAGATGATGATTGGAATACCCCTTTCATGAATTTCTGTCAGATGATGCAGTGTCTCACGGGGGATCTCATTATCTGTCCCACCAGCAGAGCGAAGCGTCTCATCGACATCAAGCACGAGTGCATTTATTCTCCGCTGATATTTCATACAGAGGTCAAGTGCGGTAAACGCTTGTTCACGCGTTGCTTGAGAGGCAATCGCAGCCATCGTCTCAGGCTCAACTGCTTCGTTCTCGGCTGTGGTTATCGATGTACTGTAACTCCCTTCCTGATCAATTGTTGTCTCACGCTCATGACCGTCCTTGTTTACGAATGCATCACGGATTTCATCTTTTTGTGCCTGGAGTTCATTATGAGCATCTTCCCAGTACTCAAGTGCAACACGAGAATCAACAGGAGGGAATAAGTCAATGAAGTTCTGTCGATCCCGCAGTGTGTCTGTTGGGAAATTTTCATAGAGGGCGTAAAGACGATCATACCGGTCCATATCGTACTAATAATAACTCAGATAGATTACCCTTTTCACTCTATGATCTCGTTGATTGGTTCTATCTCGATTATCTGTTTCGCCGTGTCTCAATCCTGAGTGAAATCGGAGAGCCCGGAAGAAAATAACATAACACAAAACAATGGTAGGGAAACGCTCAAAACAGCTAATGACTTACGCGAGAATATGTCTGAGTGGACCGACAGTATTGTCGGCGATCGGATGACAGTCGACAGGGAATTCAATGATCGTGTCACTGCCTCAGAATTTTCAAATCAAGAGTGGGGGCTGATCATGACTGCCACTGAACTTGATATTGAAAATGCAGATAACCCTGAGACAGCGCGGCTTATCGCAGATACAGAAAATCTCTCACAGATTATGCCTGAACTTGACACTGTTCAATCACAGATGTCACAAATGGGAGGATCACCAAGAGATACCGGTGGTGGCTCCGGTGGTGGTGTTGTCGAATCAATAAAAGGTGTCCTGGGACTTGGAAGTAATGATAATGGGAGTGATGAGGAACGTCTTGAAGCAGCTGAACGTCTTGCGCAAGCGTATGCTGATGAGCTACAAAGCCATCTTGAAGCAGCCGGAAAGTGGAAACAGGTTCGTGTTGCTTATCAAGAATAATTAAATCTAGACAGTTTACATTATCTGTATAGATGCACTTAGACGCTCAAAACCGGGGGAATAACATAAATAATCATTTGCCAGTGAATTTAATTCTTACCGGGTCGTCATAACTGATATGTTAGGTGATTCGGATTCACAATCGCAATCGCAATCGGGAGAACAATCGTGTTCTCAGAAAACGAGATGTATCCGGTTGCGACTGGGATTGATACTATCATTATGTCTCATCGCACCAGTTACCCTTGCGACCGGTCGAGTGAGCGCACATGTGAAATATGTCACACCCGGGGGTGACCCAGTAGCTGTTGCCGAATTCTTGGGTCGTGCACTAACAGATCCATTCAATCTTATACTTCTTGCTGGTGGTGGTCTCTTTGGTATTGTTGCAGCAACACTCTATTTGCAAATACGCCCATTTCGCCGCGACCTTGCCGTTTTTCGTCAGACGATGGGAGAATACCGCGATCTTCTTTCCTGGCTTCTTCGTTTGAGTGTTGGGCTTCCACTTGTCGGTGCCGGATTTTCTGGATATTTCTTTTCACCGGCTGTCACGATTGGTCCTCCAGTATTTGTTCGGTTATTTGGGGTCACAACTGGGTTTCTGCTCCTCTTCGGATTCGGCACGCGTCTGATGGCGTTTGTCTCACTCGTCGGTTACACTGGCGGGCTTATACTGGAACCAACCTTACTACTGGCATTTGAATACGTGCCTGCACTCACTGCAATTGCATTACTAGGTGGTGGTCGACCAAGTGCTGATCAAGTTGTTGCGCGACTCGCAGCCAAAGACACGGTTTACTCACGAATCGACCCATTTTATCGGGCAGTTGCTGTTCCGTTTGTCGAACGAGTGTCAGGATATACATGGCTCGTCCCAATCGTGATTCGCGTTGGGCTTGGAATTTCTTTCATGTATCTCGGTGTGACACAGAAAATCATGAATCCTGGTGATGCTGCTGCGGTCGTTGCAAAATATAACTTAACTGCTGTTGTTCCAGTAAGTCCAGAACTGTGGATTATTGGTGCTGGTGTGACCGAAATGGCTGTTGGAGCGGTGCTATTCTTTGGTGCATTTACCCGAACGGCTTCAGCCGTCTCATTTATTTTGTTCACGACGACACTGTTTGGTCTCCCTGATGACCCTGTGCTTGCACATATCTCACTTTTCGGACTTGCATCAGCACTTCTCATCACTGGAGGGGGTCGATGGTCGATCGATGCGCTTCTTGGGGGTGCTGGTGACCCACAGTCTGCAGTCGATCCCGAGGCGACTGAGACGCCTGCGGACCCATCTGCTGCAGATTGATCATTTGATATATCATCTCTATCAGTATCTACGTTTATAAAGTCATATTGATAGCTTTTGTAAATATGAGCTCTTTGTGAATTGTGAGTGATTTTGTATCCTAAGAGACTCATATTATTTCCAGAGAAAGCAAGGTGAGTGCCTCGGGACTTAATCCCAAGCGGCTCACAATAGGCGAGAGTGTCACATATAGACTTGCTCAGAGAATATAATGTAGTGATGATACATGAAGATCGCCGACTGACGTCGATACTTATCGCTTACTCTGCGGCTGGCGAGTCAAAACTAACTGAATTAAGTTTCATCCGCGCGGTTTCAAGTGCGTCTGTGTCATGATTTACAACTCCATGGTGTAACTTTCGAGCTATTATAACGAATCTCTCGCTTGTCTCGACTGGAATATCTCCTTGCAACGCCTCGCTGCGAGTAAGGTGCGTGTCGAGTCGCTCGCGGAGTTGGTGAATAGATACGTCAGATTCTTGCATTTCTGTGACGCTCTGTACAGATCCATCCATGACTGATGACTCTTCAGTGATCCATTTAGTGAAATCCTGATGAAATGTAGAGAGAACCTCAGTATATGCGAGTCCACGTGCGGTTGTCAGTGATGTTGGAACTGAATTTGGGGTTGGTCGATGACCATCATTTGCGACGCCGAGCAATTTAGTTACATACAATCGTGCTTCATCTGTTGGATGACGACAGCGATCAAGAACATCAACTGCATGTAAGAGTTCAGCCGCCGAAAGCAGTGTATCATCTGGAGGCTGCAACGTTCCTCCATTGAGGAACCCTCGCTGACGAATATAGTCGCGAAGTGTTGTGGTGAGACCTTCTGCGATCATAGAAACATCGGTCTCCGCATCAAGCGCTTGCTGATGAGCTGAAAGATCTAATTCAATAGCACTGTCAGTATGTGTTTTTCGCTCTCCACGCCCGACGCTTTTGAGACTACCACATGCTGGGCAGGCAACCTGTCCTGTGTCAAAGTATGACCATTCATGACCACATTCACTACATTGGCGCTGACCCCGAATCTTCATATGTAAACTGCCCATCCAATAAGGAAAAGCGCGTCGTGAACATAGCGACATGAATAGCCGATAGTATTAAACCTCTAACGCGAAATCACATATATGACGCTTCGCTTTGGAGGGCCGAAGCGTCAGCGGGGACCAATTTTAGACGGCAGGCGCCCGCGTGATTTACGCGGGCTGCTTTCCGTTTTGAATGTTTGAAACATATGATATATGATATATTACTATTTGATGTGATCGTAATTCACGTCGAATGATATTTGATTGAATATTCTGTCTTAATTATATGAATGAATATGCTACTGGTAAGGTATGCAGTTGGTAGATGCATCTAATAAATGTGAAATTATTAATTTATTTCCGGAAATATATGAAATATTATATAAATACTATTCAGTATTTGATATGATATGGAGACGTGTAGATACTGAGTATACGCATCTGTCTGTGTTAAGCAGGTAAGCTCCGTTATTCACGCCCATTCGACATGTTTATTCTTTTGAATACTAACATAACAACATAGTTCAACGATGTATGACTTGACAGGATTCCAGCGTGATCTGTTGTACGTGATTGCTGGCTTGGAGAAACCACATGGACTTGCAATAAAAGACGAACTTGAAAGTTATTATGAAAAGGAGATTCATCATGGACGTTTATATCCGAATCTTGACACGCTTGTCGAGAAAGGACTCATCGATAAAGGAGAGCTCGACAGACGGACAAACTACTACAGCCTTACCCGACGAGGTCAGCGAGAAATTGATGCTAGGGCAGATTGGGAGGGATCATACATTGAAATTTCATTTGAGGGATTCGAATAGCTAGCATACATTCACTCCGGGGAGTCGGCATAGCAATCTGTACATCTCTTATTGAGTTAATTGAAGAGTGATATCAAGACGATCCATCCGATTCATCCGATTCATCGACATCAGATACCGCAGCATCCTCTTTCACACTGGACTTCTCAGCCGAGCTATCTTTTCTTCTACCATGACCATCGCCAACGACAACACTGTCTGACACAGATATCTGCTGTTGACGAACAGCAACACCTGGGTCAACGCTATATGGACGTATTTGCTCACGTGAAATGAGTGTTGGAAGCACGTACAGCGCAAAGTTGACGACCAATACAAGAATAATCGGTGCAAGGAAAACACCATACCATCCAAACAGAAGCGGACCAAACGTGTATGCGACCATCACTGCACCGACATGAAGTCGCCGTCCTGAGACATATGGTCGAAGCACGAGGTCAGGGATGGTATCGACAATAATGAGCGAGACAGCAACGAAGCTCGCCGTAAACCAAAGTGTTTCTGGATTTGTGAAATACGATGTCACAGCTAAGTATACAGCCACTGGAACGTAGACAAGTTTCATTCCAACAACGGGAATAAGACTTGCAACCCCTGCGACAAGACCTAATAACGCTGCTGCTGGAATAGCGACCCCCGCTGGTGCAGTGATATTTAAGATTGAGTATGCTAATACACCAATCGTTCCGGTAATTACTGCGTTGAGAATATTACCGAAAAAGATGCTTGTGAAATCATTATCAACTGCATCAAGATACGTCTCAAGAACGCCACGTTCATCACCAAAACGGCTCCGTACCCACCGTGAGAGTTGATGATCATCCCGTAGGAGATAGAATGCAAGCGCAATCATCACAAACAAATGAACAAGCCCAACGCCAATGACTGAGAGGAAGTTTCCTGCTGACCCGAGCGAGCTGAAAACACGCCGAATCTGATCAGGCGTTAATTGGGTCAATTCAATCTGGATAAGCCGCTCAATATCAGTAATTTGTGCTAGTTGTTGGGAGGTAATTGGTGAATCAACGAGTTGAACGAGCGTTTGATTTGTGAGCTTAATCAATTCATTTGCTGCAATCGCTGCTGTATATAACACCAATAAGAATGCTGGAAGTGCCAGTAATAATAGTGCAATAGCAGCCGCCAGGCTTGGTGGACCAATTTGTCGGTTAATTCGCTGATAAAGCGGGCGCGTCGCATAATAAAAGAATAGCCCAAAAACGATTGTTCCAATGAACGAATAGACGACAAATATCAAAGCGCCAGCGAGTGCGAATCCAATAACCCACCATGCGAGTTGTGTCCGGTCTATCGTTCGAGACGACATACTAGAAAAGAGGTGTCACACGTCAAAAGCCTATGGTGAATCGGGCGGATACTCAATATATGTCATATAATATATAATACATCACATATAGCATACGATATGATGGTATCTGCGGGAACGCTTTTTATTATAGGCGGTTCTAAGTATACACCAATGGACGTAGACGATCACGCTGAGGAACTTGCCTCCACCCTCGGTGTTGACAAAACGGAGGTCAAATCAGACTTAGAAAACCTCGTTGCATACAGCGTTCCGGTTGACGAGGCCGTGCAAAGTATTCGCCGAAAGTATGGAAGTGACACTGGTAATGCTGCTGTGCCGTCAACAAAGGATGTCGATGCGGTTGACATAGATGATGGAAACGTGACTGTCACCGTTCGTGTCATCACAGTTGGCTGTCGGACAATCCAGTATCAAGGTGATGAACAGGTGATCCGTGAGGGGATCCTCGCTGATGAGACAGGCACAATCTCATATACTGCCTGGCAGGATTTCGGATTTGAGCCAGGCGATTCAGTTACAATCGGTAACGCTGGTGTTCGTGAGTGGGATGGGCAACCAGAACTGAATATTGGACAGTCCTCAACGGTTGCTGTTGAGACCGATTCCATATCGGTTGTTGAACATGATCTGCCGTGTCCGATCGGTGGTCATACCTCACTTCTTGAATTACGACCTGGTAATCGAGGACGGGTTGTCGATGTTGAAATCATCGAGATTGAAGAGCGTGTGATCGATGGACGAGACGGAGAAACAACGATTCACTCCGGTGTGATTGCTGATGGGTCCGGACGATTGCCATTCACTGATTGGGGAGCGCGGTCGATCCTTTCATCTGGTGAGACATACCGGTTTGATGATGTGTATATACGTGAGTTCCGTGGAGCCCCACAAGTCAATCTCTCAACATTTACCACGGTCGAGTCACTATCGGAAGATATTGAGATTACCGACGATGCCAAACAAGTCGAAATCGGTGAGGCAGTTGATTCCGGTGGTGTGTTTGATGTTGAGATTATTGCGACCGTTCTGGAGGTTCGTGAGGGCTCAGGATTGATTGAGCGATGCCCAGAGTGTAATCGTGCGCTTCAGGGTGGTCAGTGTCGCGAACATGGGGCTGTTGAAGCGAAAGACGATATGCGAGTCAAAGCAATTGTTGACGACGGGACCGGCGCCGTCACTGCGATTCTTGACCGCGAATTGACCGAGTCTGTCTATGGTGGAAGTATGGATGAAGCAATGTCAGTCGCACGTGAAGCAATGGATAAGTCTGTTATTGCTGAAGAAATCCGCTCAACTATCGTCGGTCGAGAGTATCGTATCCGCGGGAATCTCTCTGTAGATGAGTATGGTGCAAATCTCGAGACGGCTGAATTTGAACAGACAAGTGACGATCCAGCGACGCGTGCGCAATCAGTACTTGAAGAGGTGACATCATGAGTACCACTCAGAACAGTCGTGAAGTTGCATATCGACTTTTCGCGGCTGAGTTTGAGGATGCAACATTATCATATTCAGCGGGTGATGACGAACGAGCGCCAAATTACGTGGTGACACCAACTGGGGAGCGAATTAATCGGTTATTTACTGTTGGAGCATTGACCGCTGTTGAGTCTGTCACTGATGACCTCCGACGTGGACGAATTGCCGACCCAACGGGTGTTTTCGTTACATATGCAGGTCAGTATCAACCGACAGCAGCTAGTTTCCTTGAGCAGGCAACACCACCAATGTTTGTCGCACTGACTGGGAAGGCTCGGACATATCAACCAGAAGACTCAGATCAGGTGTTGACATCTGCCAGACCAGAGGATCTCACAGCAGTCGACACTGACACGCGTGATCGATGGGCAGTAAGCGCCGCACAGGCGACGCTTCGCCGCATTGGAATAATGGATATCGCACAATCATTGCCGGTGCGTGGTGATGCATTGGAAAATGAACTTGAGTCTCGCGGCGTTGATGAAGCGCGCGCTGAAGGAATGGCACTTGCAATTGATCACTATGGGACGACCGAGTTTTATCTTGAATCACTCCGCAAAAGTGTAATCCAAGTGCTCGAAGTCATCGCCGGTAATCGTGAAACAGTTGAAGCGCTTGATACCAATCCGAGTGAGACTGGAGCAGCAAGCTTAGGTGCACTTCCATCGATAGCAATCGATACGACTCAAGCTTCGACTCCGACTCCGAGTCCGAGTCAAACTAGTACGAGTGAGAGTATCCAAGACAGTGCTCACGATACGAACAACGCTGTCGATAATGATAACGTAGCTACAGAAAGCGACACAGACACCACAGTTACCACAGAATCATCCCCTTCTCAGGAGGCAACTATCGACACAGATATTGTGCAGCCAGCTGCCGACGGTGAATCTACAGTCGAATCAGCGAGTGAACCAGATGAATATGCTACGTCTGATCCAATCACTCCCAAGAATGACGGTGAGAACGGTGTCACAACAACAGAGGCTGAGAACGCAACTGCGGATGATAGTTTATCTGCTGATGTCACCGAAGACTCAGCACCTAGCGATGAAATGACTGAGACAGTTAATACTACTGCACAGGATATTAATTCGACTGAGACACATCTTGAGACTGAAATTCAACGCGAGGTTGATGAGTCGGAGATATCAACAGATACAGAGAATACATCCGCACCCACGTCTGCATCGAACTCTGATATTATGTCTAGTGATGAAGGAATTGACGTCGAATCTGGCAATTCAGATGAATCAACTGCCGGGTCTGCGGATACTGATGATGATATAACAGCAGATCCAACGGAGATGTATGAACTCGATGATGATGAACGGGCTGAAATCGAAGACGAATTTGTAACTGAATTCTCAACAGGTAATGAAGTTGATGCACCTGGCAGTGCCGATATAGACGTCCCAACAGCACCCGATGAGGATCCAAGCGATGAAGAGACATCTGTCGATACCACTACTAACGTAACTGAGACAGCGTCTATTGACACCGGCTCCACTGACGGTGACCCTCATGAAACACCAATTGAATCTGATACTGATACTGATACTGATACTGATACTGATACAGATATCGCAGTAGATGGTATATCAGAAGCGAGCCCTGCTGGCTCTGGTGATCTTGGCGATTTTGAGACTACGGTCGACTTTGATTCTGAGTCTACTGAGAGCAATTCTTCTGCAAGTGAGACAAGGAGTAATGAGGGCGAAACTGAGAGTGGAACTGAGACCAGCGCGGAAAGCACAAATATCGCTGACTCAGATAAAACGCAGGATGTTGATCTTGAGCAAGCAGCAGTTTCAATGATGAATGAACTTGATGACGGTGATGGTGCAACTCGCGAAGCGGTCATTAATGAAGTTGTTGACATGCATGATGTCAGCCCTGATGCAGTCGAAAGCGCAATTCAATCCGCACTGATGAGTGGGCGGTGTTATGAATCTGGTGAGAATGCATTGAAAGCAATCTGATCTCCTGATATAATGTGTAAACGAAAAGATGTTTTCTACTGGATCAGGTGACGAATAGCACTAATTGACATGAGAAAATTGAGGAATCAGGTTCGATACTTGTAGTACATCCGAATGTGAAAATTGACACATACTCAGACACGCAATCATCATTTTGTCGGTATAATACTTTGATATATGCC
>ERZ1034497.5-NODE-5-length-38056-cov-10.674456_pt1 | contig 38056 bp, 42 predicted proteins | sample MGYA00520644_ERZ1034497 | MGnify/ENA primary metagenome ERZ1034497 (study PRJEB33760, sample SAMEA4777690) | hypersaline lake metagenome | biome: hypersaline environment; feature: brines | place: Spain | collected 2014-08 | depth 0 m ...
TTACTCTATTACCGGAATCTGATCCGTGCGGTTGCACCGTTAGTTCCGATGTTATTCGTCATTGGATGGCAGAATCTCTACATGTCAGCGCTTTCAATTCCAGTGTCTCCACTTGGTGCATCACTTGGTGCAATGAGCGTTGGAATCGGTGCGGAATACACTATCATCGTCATGGAGCGATACTTTGAGGAATTCGGACAATCAGGAGTGTCACGACTTGATGCTGTTGAGATAGCGGGAGCACGAGTTGGAAAGGCAATCACTGTGTCTGGATTAACCACTGTCTTTGGCTTCTCGGCACTCACGCTGTCGCCATTCCCGATTCTTGGAGATTTCGGCTTCCTTACTGTCGGGGTGATATTCCTGACCCTTGTTGCAGCAATCTTGACGCTTCCGCCGACACTCATCGTCCTTGGACGCTTGTCTGATCTTGTTGAACGTGTCGTTGCAAGCCGTCGTGATATTGCCGTTCAGGGTGACCCAGACGAGGTGAAAGCTGATGACTGAATCGAGCGCTAACCCCTCAGTTGAGCACATACTCGTTCCAGTCGATGGATCACCACAATCAGAGAGTGCTGTTGAGTATGTGACTGGAATCTTTCCAACAGCCGATGTCACGCTTCTCACTGTTATTGACCCTGTTAGTGGATTCGCAGCGTACGATGGAACAACAGAGGGCAGTTGGAAGACACAAGCACAACAAGCAGCCGAATCACTATTAGCTGAGAAGAGGTCGATGCTTCAAGCTGAGACAGACGAATCATCTAATGATGATGCCGACATCGATACGGACACAGAGTCTATCTCACGGACGATTGAGACAGTCGTTGAATTTGGGGAACCAGTCGAGTCAATCCAAGAAGCTGCGGATACGCATGACGTTGATCAGATTGTTATCGGCAGTCATGGTCGAGCAGGTCTCCAGCGAATTATCGTCGGCAGTGTTGCAGAAAATGTGATGCGCGGTGTTTCGATTCCAGTCACGATCGTTCGATAAATACTGGGCGTTTCTCATTTGATGTTCTCGAACGCTCAAACGCTCAGAAACTCAGAAACTCAGAAACTCAGACGGTCGCACATATAATTGCGATCGACTGATCATCTCTGTCATATCGATACAATACTCATAGTTTCAGTTTTATCAGATAGTATTCTCGAAGAAAATTATTGTCGAACAAGACTTGCGCCGTCAAATTCAGTTCGTGAGTATTCGATATCCATCAGTTCAAGAATCGTTGGCGCAATATCATAGATATCTGCGTCTTGGATATCAACCGCAGGATTATCCACATATAGCGTTGCATTATCGAAGCTATGCATTCCGTTCCGAGGACCAGTATCAAAGATGGATTCATGACCTGAGAATCCAGATTTCAGATCAAAGCCATGATTTGGAATAACGACAAGATCAGGTGCAATATCATCGTGATCACCACGGAATGCCTCCTCGCGTTCAACAACTCGGTCGGCAACAAGATTGCCATCAGGTCCCTCAAGCGATTCCAACATTGTCTTCAATTCATCGCGGGTATCCTCATATTCAGACTCCGGGACGCTTCCATGTGCCTCTCTCCCTTCAAGATTAATGTAGAATCGACCAGGGATGAGTGAGTACGCACGTGACTCAGATGAAATATCTGCAAGTTCATCATGATCATCATTCGCATATGAGAGCCAGCCCTGTTCTTCAAGCCATGCATTGCAGTGGAGTTCATACTCAAGCGTCGTGAATCCATGATCAGAGGCAATAACGAGTGTCACATCATCTGGCAGTTGCTCACGAATCCGACCAATATACTCATCGACAGTGCGATAAAACTCCATGAATAGCTCGCGATCCTCACGCTCTTCTTCATAATCTTTGAATAAGAAGTGATTCACTCGGTCGGTTGTCATAAAGACGCCAAAGAAGAGATCCCAATCGTCTCGGTCAATGATGTCAGTAAATGCCTCGAATCTACGATCAACCGTCTCATAAGCGTTCTCCATGAAGGCACTTTTGTCATCGTCATGACCGAGTTTTGCATCGACATCAATCCGGTAATCTGCCGCAGCGAGATCATCGGCAAAGGATTCAGGATGAGTTGCTTTCTCAACGCTTGGTGAAAGGAACCCAGAGACCATTCGCTGGATATTTCGCTGTGGAGGGAATGTAACAGGGACATTCATCACGGTTGCCATCCGGTCAGCATTGGTCACACGGTCCCATAGTCGGGTTGCTTGGACATCTCGCCCCATTGGCACATATGTGTCATCAGAGCCAACTTCACGATCTTGAAATCCATAAACACCCGTTTCACCAGGATTCACGCCAGTAGTTAATGATGGCCAACACGCTGAGGACTCTGGAGGAACGATACTATCGATTGCACCGCCAGCTCCCTCCTCAGCAAGCGCGGCAAAGGTTGGAAACTCCTCAGGATTATCAGCGAGTAGACTAAATGGCACGCCGTCGATACCGACGAACGCAACACGAGGGTGGTCTTCACCTCGTAATCGATCGAACAAACCCATATATACTTCGTACTTCCAGGCTGCCGCATAAGAGCTTTTATCTCGGGGGTGATACCGCCGTTGTCTCAGACGAATTCTTGCATTCTCATCAGAAAATCTATTACACGACCTCCATCACCGAGGTCGTTGTCACGAAATACGACCATCGGTTGAACTAGGGCTCAACTGTCGGATACTAACCAATAAATAACAATCCCACGGGTGAATATACTCACTCCTTGTCATATCCTGGTATTTTAGCCGTCGCCGTTACACGAATCCAATATGAATCAATCAGTCATCAAGCGTTTTGAGTCACTATCGACTCAACAGACCCTTGCGTTGACAGCCCTCGGCGGCATTATGATTGGTGCGGTGTTATTTTTCACAGCCGTGATATTCATTGAACCACTAATAGCATTACTTCGGGGTGGAGGTCCACCCGTCAGTGCCGGTCCACCACCGGAAGCGAATGCCCCAGCACATGCAGGTCCACACAGGGCAGCGCCTCATGGGGGCTCACTCAGTGGGTTATTGCTCACCATTTTCGGGCTTATCAGCACCGTTGTCGCCATTTCTCTCGTTATGATATACCAGACAGTGACATTCGCTCATGATTCAAACTCGGATGCAGAGCACTCAGATGATGACCCTCTCAGGACACTTCGGCACCGATATGCATCAGGTGAGATTGATGATGATGAATTTAAGCGGCGCATGAGTCGAGTCAGTGAAACAAAGTCTTCCTCAACACAGGAACAATCGGAGCAAATACCAGCGAACCCCGATACACAGGTTGAATAAAAATACTGGCGACTGACTACTGCTGTTGATCACTACTACGCATGTAACCGTCTGGTTTTATATTGTGATGTGACCTGATGGAGCGAAGGAGCGAAGTAGTCGCTTACCATTATATTAATCAACACGTGAGGGAGTTCGAACGAAAGCGGTTATTGGAGCGGGTCAACCGTGAGGCAGCGACCGTCGGCGTTGATATTCCTGACGTCGTCGAGGTACAAGGCGAGGAGGTCGAACTCCGTGATTTCGTCTTTGAAATTAACCGACGAGATACAATTCCATCTGGTGAGCGCGACCGTGTTAACCGTGCAAAGAAGAATCTCCGTCGTGAACGCCGTGAACGATTGGATACAATTGAGACAGGAGAGATTCCATACGAGCAGGGTGAGGAGCTTGCAGATAGTATCGTTGGTATCGATCGTGCATTAAATGCACTTGAGCAACTTCGCAGTGTTGATCTTGAGTCAGAAACGCAAAAACAGACTGCTGCTGATCGAAAACGTTGGATGAACTTTCTCCAACAGGCACTCGGGCATGAAGACAGTGGCGTTGGAGCAGGTCGCGGTCGCGGTGGTCGCGGTAGTCGCGGTCAAGGAAGTGGTAGTGGGACATATGGAGGACAACGATAATGCGTCGAAATGATGAAATCGCACGCCGATTTGAGGAGTTCGCAGACCGACTTGAGGCTGATGGAGTTGCATATAAGCCAAGCGCATATCGCCGCGCTGCAGAAAACATTCGTGAGTGTGCTGACCCGATTGAGGACCTTGCAGCAGAGGGACAAGATGCAGTCGAATCAATCAATCGTGTCGGTGATGCAATTGCCTCAAAAGTCATTGAATACATTGAAACCGGATCAATTGATGAACTTGATGAGCTTCGTGACCGCCTTCCAGTTGAGATTGATGCACTCACTCGTGTCGATGGGGTTGGTCCAAAGACCGTCGGAACTCTCTATGACGAATTAGGGATCACAACGCTTGATGAACTCGCTGCGGCGGCTGAAGCCGAAGAAATCCGCGATGTCAGTGGATTCGGGGCGAAAACAGAGACAAATATTCGTGAAAATGTGGCGTTTGCCCGACAGGCTGGTGAGCGTGAACGACTTGGAGATGTCCGTCCACTCGCTGATGAAGTCCTCACGTTCCTCCGCCGTCGTGAAATAGTCGAAACCAGTGAGGTTGCTGGGTCAATTCGCCGATGGCGCGATACGATTGGTGATATCGATGTTCTTGCTGCATCAACCGAGAGTAACCAGGTTGTCGACGCATTTACTGATTGGTCAGCAGCAACAAATGTGATCGAAGCCGGCGAAAATAAGGCAAGTCTCCGTGCTGAGGGTGTTCGGATCGACCTTCGGGTAGTTGACCCCGACGAATTTGGCGCTGCACTGCAATACTTTACTGGGAGTAAAGACCACAACGTTGCATTACGAAATCGAGCAATCGAACGCGATCTAAAAATGAACGAATATGGCGTCTTTGACGTCAGCGATGTCAATACAAATAATAACGCTGATAACGATGCTGATATCGACGACAGAAACACTCAGCGCATTGGTGACCGGATTGCCGGGGAAACAGAACAGTCGATGTATGAAGCGCTTGAGTTACCGTGGATTCCACCGGAGCTCAGAGAGAATCGTGGTGAGATTGAAGCAGCAGCCGAGGGAACGCTCTCAGAGCTACTGACAGTCGAAGATATGTGTGGTGATCTTCATACACACACAACCCGCTCTGATGGTCGTGCAAGCCGTGAGCAGATGGTTGATGCCGCAGTTGGTCGAGGATATGAATATTACGCTGTCACAGACCATGCAAGTGGTCCTGGAATGGTCGGTGGGATCGGGCTCAGCGATGACGACCTTCGTGAGCAACGAGAGGCAATTAAGACTGCAAGCGAAACACGAGGAGATGAGATTGAACTCCTTGCAGGTGTTGAGACGAATATTGACGCAGAGGGCGACCTCTCGACGGGAGATGATATTCTCACAGAGCTTGATGTTGTTGTTGCATCGCCACACACTGCGCTTGGACAAGAGCGTGAAACAGCAACGGAACGGCTCATCCGAGCAGTGAATCATCAAAGCGTCGATGTACTTGGTCACCCAACCGGTCGACGAATCAACGAACGCCCTGGACTTGATATCGATATTGAACGCGTCGCAAGAGCTGCTGCTGAGGCAGAGACTGCATTAGAGGTAAATGCAAACCCCACACGACTTGACCTCCATGGAACGTTCATACAGGTGGCTCGCGATGCCGGTGCAACGATTGCGATTAATACCGATGCGCATGCACCGGAGTCACTGGCATACGCTCGCTATGGCGTGCATACCGCTCGACGTGGATGGTGTACCCCACCAGATGTATTGAATAGCTTTGATCTCACAGATCTTCGAGAATTTTTGCATTAAAATCAAGATATGCTTCACTCCGGTCGAGATCACCTACATCACCGATATTACCCGTTTATTTTCTGCGTGAATCTGCAGAGTAATAACTATTAGAAATGGAAACAGCCTAATAATACTCGATGACAGACACTGAGGCATCACGTAAACGATTCCTTCTTGATGCAATGCTTGGCTCGCTCTCGACATATCTTCGGATGTGTGGACATGACGCCGCCTGTGTGCTTGATATAACCCCTGATCGAGAAGTCGAAGAAGACAGAGATACAATCAATATTGACACTACTCCGAGTCCCTCATCTCGTGGGCTAACCGATGATGAAATCCTCGCACACGCAAGCAGTGAGAAGCGTACCATCCTCACACGTGACACTGAACTCGCACAGCGAGCAGACGATGTAGTCTTATTGACTGCCCGAGATGTTGAAGATCAACTTCATGAACTTGCTACTATTGGGTATGATTTGACGCTTCGACCACGACTTAGTCGCTGTGGTGCATGCAACGGACGTGTTGAATCTCTCTCATCAGATGTGGTAGTCCCCGAGTATGCGCCCGATCCAAGTGAAAAGGACTGCTGGCAATGTCTGAGATGTGAACAGATATTCTGGAAAGGAAGTCACTGGGATGATGTCGAAGCGACGCTTGAGCGTGTACAATCATCATATAACTGATGTGAATAATAATCAGAACAACACTATCAGTCTGTACGCGAAGCCCACTCCTCACAGGGAACCATATCGTCCATCAGTTCATCATGTGCAGCACAATATGGCTCGATACCAGAGTCGGTTTTGACATACTCAAAGTGTGCACAGTTTCCGCAGTATTGATCACCAAGGCTGGCATCGACATCTGCTGATCGCCATGTATTCTTCTCATTCTCTGGATGTGTTCGCGCTGACGAACTTCGTGGTGTTGGTGATGGGCGCTTTGATTGGACAGGTGATGGCTCTGATCTTTGTTCTCGTGGGTTCGAATGTGGACTTGCGTTTGTCTGTGTAGATCTTGGAGATTCTGATGATTCACTTGCAGCTGTCGGGTCAAACGGTGATGTAATCGATTCAGCTTCAGTCCCTCCATCAGACGTCGGGGTTGTGTTTGTCTCATCACGAGAGGTGGTAAACAACCCGAACGCTCCTGAAGTCGCATCAGACTGATTTCCAGCGGATGCATTCTGAGATGACTCAAATGGATCTGATTCAGCGTCTGTCGCGCGGAGATTCGTGACTCCAATGAAAAGACACCAAAAAGTGACCATCGTCCCGAATGAAAAAACAGCAACAGTGAGCAATGTCAAATCTGGCTTTCCAGCTCCACAAACAGCACCAGACCACTGACATGGATACGCATGGTCGAATAAGAGCACTCCCATGAGTGAAATTCCCGTCCCAACAGCAGCCGCAGCCTTCGTCAGTCGTGCAGAAGGTAAGATAGCAAATACCCCAACTAACACAGCTGGAACGCCAACGCCAGCAAGTACACCACCGAGTTGTCGCTTCGCTGTGAGTGCCGCCGGGTCGGTCCCATAAAGAAGTTGTGTCGTTGTGACGCCAATTCCAGAGACGACGAGCATCGACCCCATGAGAAATAATGTAAGGCCAAATGTCAGTCGCCGGAGACTCGGACCCCCCTTAGTACTATTATATGTCTCCGCGAGACTGGTCATGCTATTGTATTTGAATAACAGACACAAAACCCTATGTCAGACGATCGTCTGACAGTGAAAGGGATGTGTATGTTTTAAGATAAGTATTGGTTGGAATCAGATATTCAACAGATTGAGAGCGATTATCCTGGCATCGCTCACTGTATGTCACTCATGATGTGTCGAAGAGATTATTGCATCGGATAGCAAACCGGCGCATATGGCAGACGAAGCGGAAAGCGACGGTGATGACGAACCCATCGTCGAGTTGGGAGAGAAAACACCCGTCGCAGGGCAACCGCTTGCGCGTGTCGCTGCACGGCTCACTTGGCCGCATGAAGTAAGTCGGATTATCAATCAGGAGGGTGAAAGTATGATCCGAACGCCATCAGGTCCACAACAAGTTGAGTCAATTTTCGCAGATATTGATGAGACATATATTGATTCACGACAGACATTTGTCTCGCTTGTTGAGGATGTTATCGGGAGCGGTCCTGTTGCGGCTGAAGGTGATGATGCGAATGGCAATGATGACGGCAATAATACAACCAATACGGATGGTGATGTGGATCCGGAAGCTGAAGCGATTTGATGTTGTGAGACAACCGACCCAGTAATATATGAATGACATACGAGAAAAACGCAATCGAGATAATCGATCATCGATTATCGGGAAGTCAACATATTGAATTAATTGTATGTTATACACCACACAAAACATCATCATGATACCTATCACCTGCGTGCGAACCGGATTAAATCAAGTCAGTATAACCACGTATTGAGCGGGCTGTGTCGGTTCGCACTCACGTCTTTGACATCATCGATCGAGTTAGTTGGCTTCAGCGAACACTTTTTATCGGAGCACTCTGCTCCGTGCTGTGGACAGTATGGACCGTTCCATCAACAGCGCTGTCACAGCGGGTCTTTCGAGACGTTTTTGTTTTCATTTGTATTCCACTGGCGCTTGCAATCACGCATGGACGGAAACTCGGATATCGTATTGATCGCACTGTAATTCGTGATACGATTATTCTCGCAGCATTTGTCCTTCCATTCTATCTTGTTGGGTCATCACTCCCCAGTATTCGAGAGTATTATCCAATGTGGTCAACCACACTCGCGTTTGGAGACTTTCTCCCACATGTGATTCAACAGCTTATTATCGTTATTGCCGCAGAAACATACTATCGCGGGCTACTTTGCGTTGGTATCAGTGATGAGATTGGTCCAGTGAGTATTTTTATTAGCCCCATTATTTATGCGTTTCATCACGTTGGAAAGCCACCAATTGAATTACTCCTGTCCGGACCAACTGATATTCTGTTTGGCGCTGTTGATTATCATGCACAATCGCTACTTCCCTCAATCGTTGCTCATGGACTTGGATTGGTGTTGCTTGATTGGCTTGTGCTGCATGACCCAGTACTCCCGCCTGAGTTGGTATTAAGATTGCTTCGATGGCTCCCCATCCCGCTATGACTATAATAAAGACACATACACATGAGAATCGTCATGCATATTACATACAAACTAGTTACTATGATGTTATAGCCAAAGCAGGCTAATTGTTTCAGGAATCTTCCTTGACTCCAAAGCGGTATGTGAGGGGATATTAAGACCCTTTCATCACATCATAATCATATACAAAAAATAAAGACAAAAGATAGCATTGACGACCGTAATAAAGCACTGGTCAACTGCCTCGGGGTCAAGCCCCGAGGTATCTGCCTTGCTTCTTGATGAATAGTACAATTGAACTGTGATAGCAGCAGTATTTAGTACATACTCATCGCTAATCTCCTATCAATATCACGCGAGGCGACTGAGCTTGCAGAAAACGTAATATAAGATATCTTAGACAAGCTGCATAACTGCCTCACGAAGAGTGCTGTCGTCTTGGCGGATGTCACGGCGATAATGCATATACACTGCACCAAGTGGTGGCTGAATGACATACGCAAGCGCGATTGGAAGCACAGCCTCTGCCGGAGGGAATCCAGGGGCTGCGACGACTGCAACAGCAATTGAGAGATTTCGCATGCTTGTTGCATACACGAGTGAGACACCGCGTGCATCATCCAAAACAATTCGACCAAAGAACGCCCCGATAGCAAGAATAACACTGTAAAAAATGATGAGTGGAATAACCGTACTCATTGACGCAAGCGGGTCTGCGAGAATACTTTGTGATCGCATTGCCATTGCAATAAACACAATAAGCATAACACCGAGTGAGCTAATCCCTCCAAAGATTGGTTTGAATCGTTTGAATCCGCTGGTGCCATACCGGCGTAAAAGACCACTTCGGGTGAGCACGCCAGCGATCATCGGGACGACAACAATGAATGCAAGTTGCTGATACAGCGCCGAAGGGTCAAAGCCAACATTTCCTGGGATCAACACAGAAAGGTACAGCGGTAAAACGCCAACAGCCGCAAGTAAATTCACTGACATGGCTACTAACGCTGCCTCAAGATCCCCATCGGCAAGTCCTGTCCACGCGGCTGTCATGCCAGACGTTGGGATGAGCGCAATAAAGTATAGCCCAATCGTGTATTCAATCTGTCCAGTAAAGAAGAGACGCGAAAGACCCACTGCAAGTATTGGAGCGATTCCAAAGTTTATCAGAAGACTCACGACAATCACTGTTGCATGATGACGTATATTCACGATCTCACGAAGATCAATATTGATCATCATTGGGTATATCATGACAAATAACACCGGCACAACAGCGGCTCGTAACACTGATTTTGTCTCAGTGCCGGCTATCTGCCCGAATGCGAGCCCAAACAGTAATGATCCGATTACGACATAGATTAGATTCTCCTTCATCGCAGTGAGTGACTGTCGAATCATGACAAATCACCGGTCAAACCGAGTAAAATAGCCGATATTGAGCTATCATTGCTGTAGTATTGATACTGATATTGTATTGCATTACTGAGAATATACCTACAATACGACTGCAGATGCTGATCTATAATGCGGATATGAGCTATGTCCATCCTATCTATAGTATTGTGCTTGATACCCAAAACTGTTGAGTTGCTCACTGTTAGCATTGAGCGAATAATCTGTTGTTCGTGCTCATTGCAGTCAGCATCGAGACTCGTAGCCGTCTCTCTTGACATATAGTATCTCGCTTGGAGAATAACAAATACGCATCATTAGTTATCTCAGCGCTGTGATATGCACATCAACAACCATCGATACTATTCAATTTCGGTTGATATTACGAAGGTCAAATATGAATTCTTCAGACATAATAGTAGTGAGGACATATTTCAGGTGAACGTATCAAAGGTTGCTTGCCGTCCGGCAGCAATTGTTGAGGCACGATGCAGACGTGCTGACGATATGGGCAGATGCTCACAGACACCATCGATTGCTTCATGCATTGTTTCTGATATCGCCGGTGTATCATCAAATGTATCGCGAACCGTTTCACGAACCTGCCAGACACCGACTGGTGCCCAATAATCTGCTGAGATGTGTCGAAGAATAAGCGCTTTTGCTCGACGTCCTCGCTGAGCGAGATGTTCAAGCACACCAAGACGAGCAGCGTGATATGCGCCTGCAGTTTCAGAGACATATTTTGTTCGTCCCTCTCGGCCTTCCCAATCAGTTGTTATTGCGGTTCCTGCCTCCGGTTTCGGATTCCAAATGCTCCCGGGGGCTTTCATTTCAACGAGTTCGTACTCCCACTCTCCAGGTGCAAGGATAACCCAGAACGCATTCCCAAGAAACGACTCACGATGTATTTCAACGCTATTGATATCTTGATTTGTCCGAATTCGACCGCGCAAGTAGCGTCCAATAACATCATCAACAGCAGTAATTGACCATCGGGTTGGGACGAGTCGGCGCTGATCAGTTCGCCCAAGTGCTCCTGCTGAGAGAATGGTGTTTATATCATAAATATCGAAATCCCGACGATAAAGATATGTAATCGCTCCTTCTGCGTTCCAGTCATCATCCGATATTGTCTTTTCGACTGCCCGTGGAACATGTGGATTTTCATTAAGCGCTGCGGATTCTGCTCGCGCTCTTGGTCCAACCGGTGTTGAAACATCTGCTGGATTCACATCAAAATCAATATTTGGACGATTCACAAGCCCGATTTCGACAGTTACCGGATGATCAGCAATGGCAATTTCACGTTGCGTCCCGAGAAATCCATCTCCATCCCACGTTTCTGCGACATTTGTGACCGGACGAGTTGTTGTTGAATTCAGTAATGATGCCCGCCGCTCGAAGACATCCGAAATTGAAATATCCTCATCGTACCATGTGTCTGATGTAATAAACTGACTTACGTCATCATTGTGCCCAACTGGTGAAAGGACACCTGTTGAGACATGCGGATAGTTTGATGTGCCGACAAAAATAGATGGAGAAACCCCACCATACAGTGAATCTCCCTGGACAGTCGACTCAAATCGATCCTGAAAATCATCGAGATACTCAACGATATCATATGACCGATTTTTGGCGAGTCGACGTCGTTCTGCCCGCTTATTTTGCTCAATATCCACATACTCATCTAGACGCATCAGTATTCATCGAAAATTAAAGAGCAAACAATATGAACGGTCCGACTACACTATCCGAATTCGTGGGCAACGTCAAAATGTCAGCGTGCTAGGATATCAGCTTATCAATTCAATATATCGGATAGACTGGATTCTGAACGGTACGTGTCAGGTTGGAATCCCCATCGCCTCAATCTGTTCTTGATATCGATTCCGAATCGTCACCTCAGTCACTTGCGCAACATCAGCAACTTCCCGTTGTGTTTTTTTCTCATTACAGAGTAATGACGCAGCATAGATAGCAGCAGCAGCGTATCCTGTCGGTGATTTCCCCGAGAGAAGACCCTGTTCAGCCGTTGTCTCAATAATTTCATCTGCTTTTGATTGAACTTCTTTCGAGAGGTCAAGTTCTGAGCAAAACCGTGGAACATATTTCTTTGGATCAACTGGTCTCATTTCCAGACCAAGTTCCTGAGAGATATATCGATATGTTCGTCCAATCTCTTTTCGTTCAACACGCGATACCTCTGAGATCTCCTCAAGTGACCGAGGAATCCCTTCTTTTCGACAGGCGGCATACAATGCAGAGGTGGAAACACCCTCAATTGATCGCCCTCGGATTAGATCCTCACTGAGCGCTCGTCGGTAAATAACGGATGCAACCTCACGAACTGACCGTGGAACACCAAGTGCTGATGCCATACGATCAACCTCTGAAAGTGCAAACTGAAGATTCCGCTCGCCGGCATCTTTTGTTCGAATTCGTTCCTGCCACTTGCGCAACCGGTGCATCTGTGAGCGCTTCTCAGATGAGAGTGACCGCCCATAGGCATCCTTGTCTTTCCAATCGATTGTTGTTGTCAGCCCCTTATCGTGCATCGTTTTTGTCGTCGGTGCACCGACGCGGGACTTTGATTGCCGCTCAGAGTGGTTAAACGCCCGCCACTCAGGACCTCTATCGATTTGCTCTTCTTCAACGACAATACCTGTTGGCTCGTGTATAATCTCCCCATCCCCTGTACGAACGAGGTCTTTGTCGTCGACATTGTCAAGATCAATATCGTCAACAGCCTCATCCGTATTAGTATCCTCTTCCCGTTCGCCCTGCCATCGCGTTCGTTCACTATCTCGTTCCCGCTGGCGGGTGGACCGTGTCATCGCATTTTTATATTCGATATCTTGATTTACTTAAATCTTGGCTAAATTGCTGTATATCCATGTTCTGAGTGGGGTCATATCGCTCATATTATGTCCTAACGAACTGAGAAATCACATAAAGATAGCTGATTAACCGAGTATGTAATAATTGTGATAAGTATGAGACCACCGGACCGAACGGTTCTTTTCTGCGGTCGGCATACTATGCATATGCCAAGTGTGGACTGTGACCCAGGTGAAGCCCGTGAACGACTCACCGAGGCAGGCATCACGGTCATGGCTGGGAATACTGAGTATGAACGCTGGCGCGCTGAACGCGGTGCGGCGACGGCTGTTGCATATGATGAAACAGTTGTCGTTCAAGGGTCGCGTCCTGATGATCTATTGGGACTCCTTCGAGTTGACACCGGTGGTCGGGCACACGTGTATTTTGATGGGGCATGTCGAGGGAACCCGGGACCGGCGGCAATTGGATGGGTCCTTGTGACAAATGAGGGTATTATCGCTGATGGTGGTGAGGAGATTGGTAAAACAACCAATAATCGAGCGGAGTATGCCGCACTGGAACGTGCAATTGAAATGGCTCGTCAATATGGATTTACTGAGATTGATATCCGTGGAGATTCACAGTTAATTATTCGACAGGTGACTGGTGAATACGACACGAACGAACCAACACTACGCGAATATCGTGTTCGTGTCCGTGAATTGCTGCAAACATTCGATCGCTGGAGCATCGAACATGTTCCTCGCGACGTGAACAGTCATGCTGACAAACTTGCAAATGAGGCGTTTGATCATGGGTAAACGCGACCACGACCACGACCACGACCACGACCACGACCACGGTCAACAAGACGATGCAGAAATTACAGATGCAGAAAGTGGCGATGCAGAGAGAACGTCACTTCCACAGTCTGTTATTGATGAGGCTGAACGACTCACGCGTCTTTGTATCAATACCACCGTTGATGCTGAGATAACTGCGTATCGGAATGAACGACAGTCCTTGCTTGATGAACACGGGTATGCTGCACGAGTCCGCGATGCGGACGACACACTCGTGTTATATCCACAGTCGTGGCTTGTAGATGGTATTGCACAGTTCGATCAGATCGATAATACCGACCGAGCAGTCGAAATATCACTGTCAGGCCCAGCTATCGGGGCAGATTGGGAGAACGTCGAAACAACCAATAAAACGATTATTGATATGATCCGACAGGAACATGGAAAAGCACATGCAAGAAATATCCGAGCATTTGCTGATTTTATGGGAAATCATTATCTCAAATCCGTCACTGAAGCAACAAAAGATGAGCGCGAGGAATTTATCAACGAATACTACACACGAAACGTTTGGCCTTCAGAGAAAGAAGCAGCAATCGTTTCTGAAAGTATTAGACTGCTCGATACTATTGAGGGGTAGGTGCCCGAAGCCTACCATAGATTGCGTTTGTCTTTGTGTTTGTCTATGTCTATTGGATAGACTTACAGCTCTTCTTCGACAAGATCAAGAAGTCTATTTGCCCGAGACTCATCTGTAACAAACTTTGAGAAGACCCATCCAAGACGGTCAAGAACGGCGTCATATCCCTCATCCGTGAGTTCGTACTGATTTGTCCGTTTGTCAAGCTCACTTTTTGTGACAAGACCAGACTCAACAAGATCATCAAGATTGGGATATAATCGTCCATGATTCACTTCAGTCCCATAGTACGATTCAAGATCTCGTTTAATCGCAAGCCCATACATTGGTTCTTCTGAAAGAATAACCAAGATATTTTGTTGGAACGCCGTCAAGTCGCGTACAGATGAGGAACCATCTGTAATTGATTGTGCCTCTGACATACAGATGTACGAAGTAGTGTAAGCATTTAATCTTTTATACATTCATATTATCAGGAAATATAAATACTCAGGTTGAACAAAACAAAAACGGTCCGTAGAGTGGATGCGAAAGGATTTTTTACCTAATCAATAACGTCACTAGTATGTCGAATCTTTGGACAGACCTGGAGACAGGACCGGATGCCCCCGATGTTGTCTATGCTGTTATTGAATGTTTGAAAGGTGAACGAAATAAATACGAATATGATAAAGACGTCCCGGGTGTTGTGCTTGACCGGGTGTTGCACTCAAATGTCCATTATCCCTCAGATTATGGATTCCTTCCACAGACATACTATGATGATGAAGACCCCTTCGATATCATGGTGCTTGTTGAAGATCAAACATTCCCTGGCTGTATTATTGAGGCACGTCCAGTGGCGCTGATGCGGATGGACGACGATGGCGAAAAGGATGACAAAGTCATTGCGGTCCCTGATGAGGACCCACGATATGATCATGTTGAAGATCTTGATGACCTTACCGACCAAACAACGGCTGAAATTGCTGAGTTCTTTGAAACATACAAGAATCTTGAGACAGGCAAACAGACTGAAACACTTGGCTGGGAAGGCGCCGACGCAGCAACCGATGCGATTGAGCATGCCATGGAACTGTATGAAGAACAGATTGACTGAGTGATACTAGCCAGCAGACACCCCTAATGATTGAATAAACATGTGAGTAATATATGATAGGGTTGATATGCGATATGCGCATGGGTAATTTTTTGTCTACTGGTCCGGTAACATATGATGATGAGTGCTGAGAAACCTGACTTCGGCGTTGCACATCCCACCGTTATTCCTGGAAGCTATCAAGGATTAGATATAGTGGATGCTGACTCAGATGTTAATGAAGACATTGATAACCGAACATCTGAGTTGGAAATGCTGACTCGATAATTACATTTTGCTATTATATCAATTATTTTATCACTTAATTGAACAACAGGTGATGATTCGGATATGAGTCGTTGGCAATATAGTCACTAATTATATCCGGAGCCACAATTACGTGTGTTGGAATTATATCTTATTTGTCTTATTTCGAATAACGAAATCACAGTACCAACAATTGATATCCGGGTTTAATCTGCCAAGGGGAACCGCTTTTACTTCCGCCCCGAGTATATTTGATAATGGCTACCTGCGACGAGTGCGGGAAGCATGAGAACCTCCCGTATCAGTGCCAACGATGCGGAAGCACGTTCTGTGCGGAACATCGGCTCCCCGAGAATCATGACTGCCCAGGGCTTAATGGCTGGGATGATCCTGCCGGCGTCTTTGACAGCGGATTCGATGATTCAGTGAATAATCCTGGTGGACAATCAGCTTCGAGTAAATTATCCAGCAAGCTTGCTGATATCGGCGGTCCACTTGGGTACTTCCGCAAGAATATGAGCTACGTGTTCCTTGGGATAATGTGGATTACATTCGGACTTCAGTTTTTTATCCTTCCATTATTGGGAGCATTCCCCGGTAGCTCACTTTGGCAAGCTATCTTTGTGCTCTCCCCGGATCACGTTGGATACATCTGGACATGGCTCACCTCGATTTTCGCACATGGTGGATTCGCACATATTGCGTTCAATAGCATTGCGTTGTACTTTTTCGGACCGGTTGTTGAACGGTATCTTGACACAAAGCGATTCACTGCACTATTCATTGGTGCTGGAGTCATTGCAGGGCTTGCACAGATTGGATCAACGCTGCTTACAATGGGTCCAACAGGCGCAGGGGTCGTTGGTGCGTCTGGAGCGATTATGGGCGTTCTTGGAGTATTGACCGTATTAAACCCGAAATTAAAAGTGTATTTGTATTTCATTATTCCAATGCCACTGTGGGTTTTGACATTTGGGTTTGCAGCCTTCAGTATTGTTGCTGGATTTGGTGCTGCAGGCGGTGGGATCATTGGTGGAAATGTTGCTCACCTCGCACATCTTGCTGGGCTCGTGATTGGATTAGCATATGGAGTTCGTGTCCGTGACCGGGTTGGTGTTCCGAATTCATTACAACTTGGCGGTGGCGGTCGGGGTGGCGGTCCTGGTCGACGATTCTGATTTTGTGAATACCATGCAGCCAACAGATTCAAAACGCATTCCCGACCCAGAGATGAGCCAAGATGAAATGAAAGCTCTTCAGCGACAAATCGCTGATGCTGCATGTTGGCAGGATACATTGAGCGTGAATCCTGAGATGATCCGATGGGAACCCACCGAGACGACAAAAGATACAACACAGAAAACAATCGACTCATCGACCTCAACGACTGATATACCCAATCAAGACGCAGATGAGACACAACCGCTTGTTGCTGGGGTTGATCAGGCATTCCGCACAGAGCAATCAGAGGTTATCAGTGCAATTGTCCTCACTCGAGGAGCGACTGTTGTCGACCGTATTGTAGCGGTAACCGATCTTTCAATTCCATATATTCCTGGGTTACTTTCCTTTCGTGAGGGAGGACCCATTCTTGCTGCATTTGAAGAGATATCACAAAAACCGGATATTACCATGTTTGATGGAAGTGGTCGGATGCATTACCGGCAGGCAGGACTTGCAACGCATATTGGGGTCGTACTTGATATCCCAACCATTGGTGTTGCTAAAAGCCTCCTGTGTGGGACGCCAGAGTCAGACACAGCACAACGACCTGCAGGATGGCAGACGCAAATCAATGCTGATGAGACGGTTGAAGATGCCGATACAGAGACTGTCATTGGGCATGCATTACAGACACGACAATATGACTCGCGAAAAATCATTAATCCTGTCTACGTCAGCCCTGGTCACCGTGTTTCAGCTACAACGGCAGTCAAGATTACTCAAGCACTCTGTGATGGATATAAACTCCCTGAGCCAACCCGTCGAGCAGATGCATATGCTGACGAAATCAAACGTGAGTACTCTGATAATTGACCACTCACGCAATAATAATATCAAGTCCCTTTTGATCTTAGTTGGTCTTTGTTTTTGTTTTTGTTTTCGTTCTCGTTTTCATTATTCAGTAAGTAAGCTGGGTATACTCAATTACAGTTGACCTACCAGGCAATCATTACATGAAATGGTGGTATGACAAATTAGTATACATCAACCAATCGAAACAGTCTTGAGTTATTCACGAGCAAATCGCGTACAATTAACATCTCGAATATCTATCCATCTATATGCAACAGACAGTTCTTATCACCGGGTGTTCGTCTGGAATTGGGCGAGCAGCAGCACATATGTTTCTTGAGGCAGACTGGCGTGTCTACGCAACAGCTCGAAATCCTGCTGATATTGAGACGCTTGGTGAACGCGGATGTCAGATTGCAACGCTTGATGTCACTGATGGTGATGATATTGACCGTGTTGTTGATCGAATTGAAGATGAATCTGGGTCTGTCTCATGTCTGGTGAATAACGCCGGATTTGGACAGTTTGGCGCAATTGAAGATATCCCGACATCACAGGTACATCGACAATTTGATGTCAATTTATATGGACCTCATCGACTCATTAGAGCGGTGCTTCCGAAGATGCGTGAGAATGAAGCAGGGACAATCATCAATATCTCTAGTGTTGCTGGGCAGGTTTCATTCCCAACCGGTGGAGTTTATGCCGGGTCAAAAGCCGCTTTGGAAGCAATGAGTGATGCCCTCCGGAATGAGGTTGCGCCATACGATATTGACGTTGTCATTATCGAGCCTGGACCGGTTGAAACAGCGTTCCCTGACCGAGCTGCTCGTGAATTCCAAGATGAAACAAAGGAGAATAGCATAGCGGATGACACTCAACAGATTGAGCGCTCTGGTGCGTATGAATCATTATATGAACTACTCACCGATACTAAGCTCGTCGGCGGTGGAGGATTTGGTGCTGTATCAGCCGAGCGTGTTGCTGAGGATATTCTTGATGCCGCATCATCAACAAGTCCACAGCCACGATATCAAACGGGAGCCACAGCCCGAGTTGGTGTCCTCGCCCGATTTGTTCCATCAACATGGCGAGATACACTCTATCAGAAGCTTCAATCGCTGTGAATACACAGTCCGGTTGGGGTTCCCAAGCGATATAATCGTGATTTGACGATATACCTGACGCCCCTGGGTAGAATTCCTCGCGATGATCGCCAAATCAAGGAGAATCATATGTCTTAGTGTAGTGAAATACTATGTGTTTTTTCGCGGGGCGATTGCCAGATTCAGCTTGAGCCAGTAATTAATTGAGACATGCAGCAACGACGCGAAGGGCATTCCAGCCACGAACTTCTTCAGCAAGTAATGGTACCCGCTTGACATCCCGTCCACGAAAAAGATCGGTCGCACGCTGGATTGCTGTCTGTTGAACATCCCATCGTCGTTGGCAGAACGCACAGTCCGATGGATTCGGTGAGACAACCCACTCTGAATCAACGTCCGCATTAATTTCAGTGACATCAACGAGATCCTCCATCACTCGATTAACAATAAGCGTTTGAACAGGAATCTCATATCCTTCTAGTCGGGTAATAAGTCGCTCGGACTCGACAACACTCATCTCCTCGGGGATCATTACCACCCGAAAGTCGGTTCGTGTCGGATCTCGCAAGACTGATCGAAGCCGCTCAATCCGCTCACGAAGTTCATCTAAGTCAACCTCTGATTGAGCATTGGTCTCATCACCAAACCCAAACATCCCTTTGACGCTTCCCATCATGCCTGAAAATTGCTGTCGAAGCGACGCAATGCGTCCAAGCATCGTATCCATCAACTCTGGAAGTTCGAGTAATCGAAGTGTATGTCCAGTTGGTGCGGTATCGACGATAACGCGGTCGAATCGAGGGTCATCCAAATATTCGAGTAGTTGTTGCATTGCTGCTGCTTCATCCGCGCCAGGCATTGCTCCCGCGCCGCTAGCTGGACCCATGAGCCCTCCAAGCATGTCATCCATTTCATCGAGATTACCAAATGGCATTCCAGTCTCCGCACCTGGGTTGCCACCAATCCCGGTCTCAAAACCAGATTCTGGTCCACCAAATCCCGCTGAGGCGTCTTCATTTCCGCCGATATTATCAGATATATCATCTCCCTCTCCCTCTCCCCCGGCGAATGGACCAGCAGCAACCGAATCGGGATCAATCTCAGCCGCATATAATGGTATATCATCCCGAATACGAGCTGGTTCGGGTGGGATATCAGTATCAAATGTATCGGACAGTGAGTGCGCTGGATCCGTTGAGACAACGAGGGTATCGGTCCCAGCGGTTGCAGAGGCTACTGCAGTTGCTGCGGCCATTGTTGTTTTTCCAACACCACCCTTTCCGCCGTACAGAACGTATTCAGGGGCATCAACGCTCTCTGGAAGTGTTGTTGCATCATCAACAATCTCAACATCAACTGCGTGGTCATGATTCGACTCGGTTGTATCATCTGCAGTCGAGTCATCCTCGACCGCATCAACTGCATCAACATCGATACTCGACATATGAAGGGCGACGAGACCCATGTTTGTGTACTTCTCGGTCGGCGTGACGGAACATCAGATATCAATTACAACAGGACAACTGAATATCACATAATCTCACATTAACTATTTTGGAAGAACGTCATAAGACGGTCGCCAGCAATTGAAATTCGATCAGTACATAATGAAAATCGAATCCAATCATCGTATGCATTACCAAATGCCTCGCCAGGCATGCCCGCAACGCCTGCTTCATCAATCAAGTACTCAACATTCTCCAGTGTACCGGGCAAATCATCAAATCGCGCCATGACATAGAACGCACCTTCGGGCTCTGTATACGCAGCCCCAATCGTTTCAAGTGCGTTCGTAAAAGTATCAATGCGCTCGCGGATGGTGTTGCGAACAGACGCATAATATGATGGCGGTGTTTTCTCAAGTGCATCACTCACAGCCCGTTGAGCTGGGCGACTTCCAGAAACAGTGACAAGCATATGCCGGGTCTGTGCGGCATCAACAAGCGCTGGGGGAAAGACTGCATATCCAACCCGAAAGCCCGTAATTGCCATTGATTTTGAAAATGCAGATGTGACGATGATTCGGTCGGTATATGATGACAATGTGAGTGCACTCTCAAAATCACCGGTAAAATCAAAGTGATCATACACTTCATCGACAATGACAAGCGCATCAATATCAGCAGCAATAGCCGCGACGTCATTGAGGGCTGCCCGATTATAGACGGCACCAGTTGGATTATTTGGTGTATTCAATACAATTGCGACAGTATCAGTTGATGCGGCGTCTTGGATTGCATCGATATTGAGATGACCATCGTCATGAACAGGCACATGTGTTGCTGTCGCATCAAGCAGTGATGCCTTTCCTGGATAATACGGATATACCGGGTCTGTCAACAGAAATTCCGGAGTATTGACATCCGAACACTCCACTGCTTGAGCCATCGCAAGATAATTTGCTTCGCCAGCCCCATGGGTGATGATGATATTGTCAGAGTCAATATTCCGACGGGCGCCAATCTGCTCTCGAAGGTCGGTAAGTCCCTCACTCGGTCCGTACTGAAAATCCGCCGCGTCTGCGTCGGCATACTCATGAAGTCCATCGCGAAGCGCGTCTGGGGGCTCCCAATCAGGATTCCCTGAGACCATATCAACGATATCGCGATCAGCATTGCTCGCATACTGCATCACTTGGAAGAAAAGTGGTTCATCATATTCATTCATACCCTGGTCTGTTTTATTCATATCTGCATCTGCATGGGAGTTTGTCACGGAATCTGAATTAATTGCCGTCTTATATCTACGCAGACTCGATTTTAACCGGAAGATTTCTTATTGATCATCAGTCTTTCTTCTCGCCCATTCGCGATCTGACTTCGAGCTTATACCAATTGATACCGTAAAGACTGCACTCCCTGTCAATATCATCGCGGTATCGCAAGAGTCTGCCGTGGAGATGAAAAACCCAGTATAAATGGGGGCTTCGCCAACTTGCGGTAATCCATCATGAGTATTTTGAGTGCCCTCTCCGTATCTGAATGCAATGCACGATTTTGCTACTGACCCACCAATTGAGGCTCGCGTCGGTGAGATACTTGAAAAAGCGGACGCAACAGTCGCTGTTGCGGAATCTTGCACTGGTGGACTGATTGGGTCATTGCTCACAGACATTCCAGGTGCGTCTGCGTACTTTGATCGATCTGTTGTCACTTATTCATATGACGCAAAACTGACTGCACTTGGTGTCTCTCGAGAAGCGCTTGATGATCATGGTGCAGTATCGAAGTCTGTTGCGAGTGAGATGGCTGCTGGTGTCCGTGATACTGCAGATGTTGATTGGGGTGTCGCGACAACGGGGATTGCTGGACCAACAGGTGGGACAGATGCTGAGCCGGTTGGTGCTGCGTACATTGGCGTTGCATATCAGGGTGATTGGGGAAGCAATGAGTCATACCGAACTGTCGAACGGACTGTCTTCGATGGTCAAAGAACAGCGATTAAAGAGCAAATCGCTCGGCGAGCACTTGAGTTACTATATGAGTCTGTTCAAGAACAACCCTGACCGTCTGAACGTTCAAGACACGTTCCAAGATCAAGAACTCAAAAAATCGTCTGTACATCGATTCAATACTACTGTTGGTGACTTCCAGATAATACAACCCGATACCCGATACCCGATCATGAGAGTTGACCTGAAGGAGGTTAGCATCCAGAAGACTGGTAGGAATAGCCTGCAGATGGATAATCGATGAACAAAGATGGACATGTATTGAATGCGGCGCTTCTCGCTATTGGTCTTGGTCTTATTTTGACAGTTGATATTGCAATCAGTGCTGAACGACTCTTTACTGCAGGTGTCACGGCTAAGCCATCTCCTAGCGACGAAATTCAGACATCAATTGATTTTGCCGCACAACTCGGTCGGTCAGTGCTTGCATTCTCGCTCCCGATTATTCTTGGAGCGTTATTCCCAGATGTTGATACAGCATTTGGTCGTCATCGAAAGACGCTACACAATCTCCCCGTTTTGTTGCTCTTTATATTATTTCCACCGGTATTTGGAAATCTCCAGTTTGTCTGGATCGGTGTTGCCACACATTATTTACTTGATGTTGTCGGGTCGAAACGTGGGATTGCACTGTTTTATCCACTTTCAGCAAGCGAGTACGACCTGCCAATAGGTGTCGCGACAAGCAGTCGCTGGACAACAAGTGTCACACTCATTGTGACTGCTGGTGAACTTGCTGTATTATTTATTATTCATACATATATCATTGCTCTCGATACCGCACCAATGGTTGTCAATGAAACAGTTGTAAGTGTATTAATGTCATGAGTGTTGTCAGTGGATCTGAATATCGTATAATCTAAGAAATATACGACGCTCTCAGATCTTGAAAGAAGAAATTGTATACCTAACGATAACAGCGATAGTTGCATGGATCACCTGATCAGTGGTCGGTTATATCCATGCCCAAATCCATCAACATAGTGTGAATTCAATATTCCGCGACATCATCGTATTTTCCATCATATGCAATATGTTGTGGATGAGTCGGCTCCATCCCCGATAAGAACAGTCGATCAAGCTTTTTCCATGAGTTCTCATATACGAGATGAACAAACTCAGCGAGTTCATGAGCGGTATACCTCAACCCACGTTCATGATACACCCGACGCGATACTCCTGATTTGAGTGCTTCAACAAGATCAGCTTCAGAATCAATTGCACAATCGAACGTTGTCCAGACACGACCAACGCTTCCTGGGAGGTGTGCGTATGACGACCCAAACGGTTGGTGGTTGGTTTCGGTAATGAGAGAGATACTACGGGTGTTTGCCCATCCTGGAGACTTGAAATTATATACCTCGATTGCATCAACTGCATCGGCGTTCGCTTGAATATCTGACTCGCTAAAACTGACATTCATGAATTCTGGATGTGGAATAAGTGTGGCTGCACCTTGTCGATCAAGAGCGTCTAGCGCACCGGTAAGTGAAATGAAATCCGGAATGGGCTCATTAAGCCCAATGGCAAGTATATGTCGACGAGTCTGCCAACTACCTGTAAAAATCTCTCGAGCAGGGATAACAAGAAGGTCATCATCGGAGAATTGAGCGGCGCGTGAACGGATATTATCAAACCGTGTGAAATGCGGTGCATACACAATAACATCAATTTCTCTTGCTTTTGCACAGGTGACGACCTCGTCGGATAACACCTTAACATGAAGATCAACCCGTGTCGATGCGGTCGTCTCAGTCACGTCATCTGTTCTGTATGGTGTGAGGTTAGCAGTTACCATTTGAGACTATTAATATCAAATATGCTATATTCCAAACATACTCTACCACGTGAACCAGAATAATACCACATGCATCATACAATTATCACCCATCCATCTAATCTCGAGTAATATTGATTCTTCGAATCCACGCTGTGAAACGCTGCGCCTAAGAGGTTGATAGTTCCACGCTATCGTGGATAGATGTCAATATTAATTTAGGGTGAACTTATATCACCGAGCATCTGATCCTTTTCTACTTATAACAAATCTATGAGCCATAATCTCATCAACGGTGCGAGGAGCGTTAATAGATACATATCGTATTAATTATACAAAAATTTCGTTTCGAATGATTCTGGCGTGGACGTCAGCCGATACTGTACTATGTTTTCGTCTTCGCTTTACTCTCACCGTTCATCGCTGTCGAGGACGCGAATTTGATCTCCACGGACCGTGACAGGGATTGGAACAGTTGCCTCATATAGTTCGACAGTCACCTGATCTTTCGTCTCATCAATTCGTTGGACTCGAGCCTTCTCACCTTTGAATGGTCCAGCAATCAACTCAACAATATCACCTTCAGCAATCCCTTCGACATCTGGTGTTGGCGAGAGGAAATGTTCAACCTCTGCGATTGTTGACTTCCCAGCCTGACCACCACTTTTCACTAATCCCCGCGCGTGTGGAATTTCTTCAAGTACTCGTGAAATGGCTGCATTTGAGTCTGATTCGACCATTACATAACTTGTCAATGAGTCCGGTGCTAACACAGCGTGTATATCCGGCTCCTCGCGGGTCGCAATCATATCAGCAACGGTTCGTTCTTGACTTGCAGTTGTTTTGACAGCGAAAATCGACATAGTATATCACACACCTCCAGGCAACAGCGTCATTATTGCGAAAATGAGGAATCCAAGGAATCCAACGAATACAATTCCTGCGCCAGCAATAAGTCCAATCTGAGAGAATTCATTCCACGAGGGGGTGCCTTCAAGCTTTAATAACCGTACATAACTACTCAACTCAATTTTGACGTCCATTCTTAGTATATAGATATCTGACCGAGGGTTTTCTATCTTTCTACAAACATTGCTAGGGATAGTCGGTCAAATCAACCGTTCTGCAGAGTGCCTCCTCAATAGACTAACGTTGTAGCGTCATGGAATTATTTGATATGACTATTGTGTCAGTAAATGACTCTTATCCACAGATAGCAAGGCAAGTGCCTCTGAAGTTGTCCCCGAGGTACTTCCGGACACTCGTATTTGCGTGAGTATGTCGATTGTTGTCATGTTCAGATGTAATCGGATTATCGGATCTGTATTTATATTATCATTCCAGATATACTGAGTACCTCGACCTGTCAACTGCCTCGGGGTCATCTCAAAGCCCCGAGGTATCCGGCTTGATTCTTGATGATATCTATAGTATGATGATATGAAGACACTCAGAGCAAAGGATAACACCTGAGATAGACTCAATTATGCGACGGTCTCAGATTGAAGCGGTGATTATTCGATAAAATCGGCGTCCTCATCTGGGAATGGGACCTCAGTCCGAGTAGCTGTCTCAGCCTCATCTGTCTCTGCGTTCGACCCTGTGTCCGTCTCAACACTTTCAGCGGCGTTCACGCGACCATTACCGTCAGTATCGACGCGCATTCCCTCAACACCTTGTGCATTTGACTGTGCAGCGGTATCAGATGAACCGTATATCTGTGGTGATTCGACGCCAGTAACGACAATCATTGTCCGCATTGTTCCATCAAGATCATCATCAACAGACGTTCCCCAGATAATTCGTGCATCAGGGTGAATCCGGTTGTGGATTTCTTCAACAACGCCTTCAGCCTCTTCAATACTCATGTCCGATCCACCAGTGACATTCACAAGTGCTGAGTTTGCACTTGAAATATCGACATCAAGCAGCGGTGAGCGAAGCGCACTCTTAACTGAATCTTGTGCTTTTGATTCTGAATCAGACTCACCAAGTCCGATCATCGCAACCCCGCCACGCTGCATGACTGTCTTGACATCCGCAAAGTCGAGATTAACGAGCCCTGGCTTTGTAATGAGCTCTGTAATCCCCTTGACAGAACGCATTAACACCTCATCCGAGACTTTGAATGCCTGTCTGACGGGAAGTTTTCCAACAGAATCCAAGAGTCGATCATTTGGGACGACAATCACAGTATCGGCAACATCACGAAGTCGTTCGAGACCTGCCTCAGCATTTGTTCGTCGGACTTCACCCTCAGCGGTAAACGGTGTTGTCACAATAGCAATCGTGAGCGCATTTGACTCACGAGCTGCTTTTGCAACGACTGGTGCTGAACCAGTACCGGTGCCACCTCCAAGACCAGCGGTGACAAAAACCATATCTGATCCTTCGATTGCGTTATAAATCTCCTCTTGAGATTCAATTGCTGCTTCTTCACCGACCTGTGGGAGTGAGCCTGCCCCACGACCCTGGGTTTTCTGCTCACCCATGAGGATCTTCGTATCTGATTCAATCTCAACAAGATGTTGGACATCGGTGTTTGCAGCAACAAGTGTTGCTCCTTCAATCCCTTCTTGATGCATCCGGTCAACGGTGTTTCCTCCGGCTCCACCGCAACCGACGACGGTAATGTCGGTCTGGAGATCCTCAAGAACATCCTGGAGTTCATCATCAGTCATTGTCCCGCTTTGTGAGAGCCCATCATTGGTCGCACCCGTGTCGGCAGTTGATTCAGACTCGGGCTCGGCCTCGACCGCGGCTCCGTCGACGGCGTCCCCACCTCCTGTTTTCTCAGCTTCATCTATTGCGTCGTCGACGATGGAGTCCATGATATAACCGTTCGTATCAAACACAGCTTAATTATCTTTCCCCTTGATGTCAGACAGACGGCTGACATTAATGATCAATTCAATAACAGTTTAGCAGTTTGTGGGTGATAATCTGTCTCCAAGCACGGTGTTCGTAAGTGAGTGAGCGTATTATACTCGTAATTAATACCCTGAGATCAGTATCCTCGATAGTGTTCATACCCCTCACACAGATTCGAACACCGGAGCCGATACTATGATGATGAGGATGAGGATGAGGATGAAGATGAGGTAGAGAACACCGGAAATGTGACTGTCTCCGTTGTATGGACTGCTTCTGGGTCAATAGTTCGTCCCGCAACTGTCACTGATTCACCAGCGGCAAGACGACCAAATGCTGGACCTTCAGGGACGTCCAATGTTGCCGCCTTTGCAGGGTCAAAGACCTGACGCCTCACGCGGAGTGTTTCATCGGTCCGCTCAACCCGGTCATACTTCAATTTAAGAATATCTATCAGCGCATGAGTAATTGACTCAACCGAGAGATAATCAGAGACAATCATACGTCCAGTTGGTCTTGTCCCACCTTCGGTTGTCTCAAATGCGAGTGTGTGCTCAGAGAACACCTGATTTGTTGTCTCAATATCGATTCCGCTAATCGTCTCCATGAGTGATGTTGGAAACGCGAGTACCACAGCATCCGCATCAGCCCGGTCTATTGCATCCCGAATATTATGACTGTCTTCGCTTTCAGTTCTCTCTGCATCGACGTTATGATTCGTTCCAGTATCAATATCACTTGAATCCTTTGTGTGAACTGTTCCAACCGCGTCATTATCTGTGTGTCTATCAGTGATAACAAATTCATCAGACGTCGCAGGGTCATATTCTGTTGCAGGGGTTCCTAGACGGAGCCCTGAGGCTATCGGAACAAGGGCATTTTCAAGAGCGCTGACCATTGGGCGAGAGACGCCAGTGGTCTCTCGAAGCCATCTCTCCTGGACAACGCGGATATCGGCTTGGCTAATCACTTTCGTTAGCTCTGGACGATCATCAGCGACAAGTGCAACATCTGCATCTGATGCGGTCACTGCATGATTGATAATATCACGATTCGCTGCTGGCGCACCCATTGAATCGAGTGCCCAGTCAGCACCGATATGACCGACAACCCAATCTGTTTCTCGAATAATACGCTCGAATCGCGGTGCATAATGTCCACCCCCAAATCCAACCACGGTTCGGTCAGTCTCGACATTAGCTGGTGCATCTTCACCTGAGAGCTCAAGAATCGCTTGTGCGACTGCATGTGCGCCATCAGGATCATTCCACTCCGTTTCACTACTCCCCAGTTCAACAAAAAGTGACGGCGCGCCTACGGTGGTTGGACCATGATGCGTACATTCAATACCAACGTCATATTTCGATGGAGCATACCGATCAAATGCTTCAAGCAGTGTCTGTTGTATCATCGGACAAGCCTGTGCAAATGAACCAGGTTCTCCACCATATTCCGCCGGACCAAAATTACCAGTGAAATGTGTGGTTAAAAGCGGTCCTGTATCGCCACTATGTCGTGAGAGAAATGCAATAATTTGTGGTGTCGTCGAGAATAATTCAGACGCATTTTCAGCTTCAAGATGCCACTCATCAATCGTGCGCATTTCGAAATCATCATATTGTTCATATTCGTCGCCAGCAGCGTCACGGTGAGATTCCCACTCGACAAGTTCATGCAGCTGATCACTAATCGTAACAGAGGCAGTATCAGCACTGCTCACGACAAGACCAATCACAGTGGGCATTCGATAATGATAAAGTAAAACTCATCGAATGAAAGCAAACAAGATCAATTAATGAATTATCAGATCACCAGGTCATCAGGTTATCATGTCAGTACCCCTCACCCTGATTTACTCACTGAAGATATCAGGGTTACTTTATCCTTTCTGAGAGAGAAATCACAGTCAATGAGAGCATGGAGTGGCGAGAAAAGACGAATAGACATACCCACATTATTATTGATATCGGTTCCAATACCGATACCGATACAGAAATTGTATTGATGTTACCAAACTAAAGAGGATACACGAATGGACATCTATGGATTAATCGGGAATCCAGTTGAGCACTCATTATCACCACCAATGCATGAGGCAGCATATGACGCACGCGGAATTGACGCACGATATGTGACATTTGAGCCGACGAAGGATACTCTTGAGACCGCAATTAACGGTGCTAATGCGCTTGATATTGCTGGAATCAACGTCACAATTCCATTTAAGCAGGATGTGCTTAATCATATCATTCCCGATGATATTGCTCGCGAGGTTGGCGCCGTAAATACAATCAAATTTCACGATGGCGAAACACCGCGTGGATATAATACCGATGTCGCAGGTGTCAAACGGGCGTTTCAACATCATAATATCAGCATAGACGGATACGATGCTGTCGTCGTTGGTGCTGGAGGTGCTGGGCGGGCTGCTGCCTTTGCACTTGCTGATGCCGGTGCACATGTTCATATCGCAAATCGGACTGTCGAGCGTGCTGAGACGATTGCTACAGATATTGGTGGGCAAGCAACTGCTGGCGGGCTTGACACCCGTGATGAAATTTCTGATGCAGATATATTGCTCAATGCAACGAGTGTCGGGATGGATCCAGACAGTAATCAAACTCCGGTTCCACAGTCATATTTACACGATGGATTAGTCGTACTTGATGCAGTATATACCCCCATCGAAACCCGATTACTCCGCGAAGCTACCGCAGCAGGTGCAACGACAATTGACGGGGCATGGATGCTTTTATATCAGGGTGTTGTTGCATTCGAGATTTGGACCGAGCAGGATGCGCCAATTCAACAGATGAATGCTGCGCTTAGAGCAGAACTCGAAGATGCGTGATGAAATTCCCCAGTTTATTTATATTCCATAACATACAGATCTAGATCAGATCTTTGCAGAATGAGCTAGCCCAAATTGACTGGCTGAATAATTCTCTTTGCTGATCAGATAATATTCAAGAGTGTGGTTACCGATCTATTTGTGCACAGCTCCGAGAGTACTATTCACATCATCGTTATCATATTTTCTTCGAATCCACCCAATTCCACTGCATGTAATCGATACAGGAAGTACGACTCAAAACTCGATATTAGCGAATCATAATTGTTTCAATATTCTGAGAATTTATTTAAATATACACCAGACATATCTGATAAATATGAGCATGTTTAATACTGTCATATCCGCAATCCGATCATTATTCGCTGAGAGTGATCGTGACAGACAGTCAGCAGCAGAACCGTCATCACGTGGAACAGTCTCAGTTGAGTATGATCCATCCGATGAAGAGACAAATAGCACTGTTGGTTCTGATAGCGACGCTGGTGTAGATTCACATGAGGAAGCCGTGTCAACATCTTCGTCTGGTGATGATATTATTCCAGAGCCGAAATACGACACAGAACCAAGCCCAGATGCATCAACAGAAGCAACAGTCAAAGGGACTGACATCAACGTCGAGTCACAAGCCAGCAATGATACCGATACCAGTATTGATGATCCCGCTGATAGCCATCCTGCAGCGACTGAGACCGATGCGTCAGCATCGACAGGTTCACTTGTTGAGGATGCGACTGGAAAAGAGCCCGCAGAGGCAGTAGGGACAGCTACTAGTAATACCGATACTGAGCGCATGGACGATTCTGATACCAATTCAAATACAGAGACACCGACTGATGCGGTCGGAACTGAAACCGATGCATCAGCATCGACAGCCTCACTCATCAATGAGGCAACTGGGAAGGAACCTGCAGAAACGGTCGTGTCCACCGGAACAACCGAGCAACAAAATGAAACTCCGGATACTACTGTTGGAAGATCAGTTCAGGAAATAACTGGAATCGGCTCGGCGTATGAAGAAAGGCTCTCAGATGCTGGTGTTGATTCAGTTGCAGATCTTGCTGCTTCAGAGCCCACAGTACTTGCTGAAGCGACTGATATCGCTGAGACGCGTATTGCACGATGGATTGATCAGACAAAGACGGACGGAGAGGCGGAGTGAGTCGCGATCGCTCTACATCTGACTCTCCATCATACGCGCATGTTGATAATGAACTTGTTCCCATGGAAGATGCGACGGTTAGCATTCGTGATCGGGGATTTATGTATGGTGATGGTGTCTTTGAGACACTTCGAGCGTATGGTGGTGAGGTATTCCGATGGAAAGCACACGCCAACCGTCTTGCGGACTCCGCAAGCGCAATTAATCTTGAACATGGACTCTCACAGGCGACACTCAAGAATCGAATTGATGAAACGCTCACCGCCAATAATCTTGATGAGGCCTATGTTAAACTCTCTATAACACGTGGAGTGCAACCAGGGAAATTAAATCCCGACCCAACTGTTGACCCAACCGTTGTTGTCCAAACGAGCCCATTGCCGCGTGGTGGAATCAACAGCAACCCAGTATGGGATGACCCAGCGACATTGCAGACGGTAAAGACACGGCGGATCCCAGATCGCGCTCTTCCTTCGCATGCAAAAACGCATAATTACCTCAATGGAATCCTTGCACGAGCAGAATTACGCGTGAGTGATGCCGACGAAGCGGTGATGCTTGATACAGATGGGCAACTCGCAGAGGGTGCAACTGGTAATATCTTTTTTGTTGATGGAGATGCGCTTTGCACGCCAAGCCTTGATGGACCGGTTCTCCCAGGCATAACTCGGTCAACTGTTCTTGATATTGCTGCTGAGGAGGGAATTCCAATCCGTGAGGATAGCTTTGATATTAATACTCTACGTGAGGCTGAAGAAGCGTTTGTCACGAACACAACTTGGGAAATACGACCAGTTAAGACGATTGACGGTATCGATATTGGGCGCGGACCACTCACCACACTGCTCCAGCAAGCATTTCAAAACCGAGTCGAAAAACGATATTACGATACACATAGGGAGGTCCCAAACGAAGAGTAACCATCTCTGACATGGAATACTACCCGGTGCTTACCGTTAAGCTTGAATTCAGTCATGTCCTATATACAACAGATGAATGATTCATGCCGGATAGCTCCGAGTGAAGATGTATCAAAGGATGAAACACTTGTATTTACTGCCTCAGCAGGATTTGATACGACGGAGGGAATTCTCACCCGTCTTTCTGATGATACAATTGTTGCGTATACGAATTACTGTCCACACTGGCGTGATGTCCGTCTTGACTCAGGATCAGGGGCACTCGTTCGTGATGAGACGGTTGTCTGTCAGAAACATGGAGCAACATTTGAGAAATCGACCGGACACTGCGATTTCGGACCATGTGAAGGAGCTGTGTTAGATACGTTTGATATAACGGTCACAGATGGTACAGTGTACCTGACTGATAATGAATGGGAAGAGGCTACCCAAGGAGTATCTGAGGACCGTGACCTTTCTTCAGGGACTCAGATTGGATTCTGACGTTTACACAGTACAAGGAGAATCGAGCTAAGTGCCTTGAGGTTTCGAATGTGATCTTGAGATACTTCTTGGATCACAAACACTGTGGGGGTATACAACATTTTTTGAATCATGTTTGTATGCAGACGGTACGAGGTTATCACCCCGAGGCTTGCTCGTGGTGAATTCATGAATATGACTGATACTCATCTAGAAAAACAGTAGCGGGAGGTAGATTTGAACTACCGATCTCCGGGTTATGAGCCCGGCGGAATCTCCTGGCTATCCCATCCCGCTAATTAAAAAACAATCAGCTATCCTGTTAAGGATTGTGTTTCGACTGTTGTATGGTAGTTTGTTCTTAAATCATGACCGCGTGACGCGCCATGTAAGAAGACTCTCAGCTATGTAATTTATTCCGAGTGAGCCGGCAATCGCAATTGGAATTGGAATTAGTTGCCAAACATCAAATCCAGCGATAAGTATCGTAATCTCAAATTGACGAAGTGCACGAACAATTAAAAACTGGACGGCTAATCCACCACTCCTGACGAGATTTGAGCGAAAAAATCGACTTATTGTTGGAGCAATTCCTGGAGCACCCATATCTGCGAACGTCCATCGTTCGTTCACCGCAAACATCACGATAATTGCAACTTCCGCTCCGAGAAGTTTGGCGTACTCATCAAGTAAATCAAAAATAACGATAAGCGCTGTAGTCGTCATAATATCAAAAACGGCTCCAAGAGCCCCTACCGAAATGAATTTTCCGAATCGAATGCGTGAAAAAAGCGCATTGACAATACCATGATCACGACCACGACCACGACCTCGACCCATTCTCACCCTACCTCAATCGAACTTTGATCTGTTGTGTCGATATTAACATTCACATCAGCCTCAGCCTCAGCCTCAGCATCTATAGTAATATTAGTTGCTTTCTCGCTCAGCGCCGTCGGCTTAGATGTAGCAACCGAGTCAATGACTGGTTGTGATGATGACCTTTCGATCGATGCAAGAAGCCGATGAACTGGGTCATGAGCAAGCGCTCGTGCACGATGACGTGCTGTAACAAGGACACGACCAAGCCTGAGTGCTGTCCGAAGGGGTGAAACAGTTGACCCAGGTTGGTCTTCCCACCGAACAGGCACCTCAGCGACTTGATATCCAAGTCCACCGCTGATTGCTAACAGCTCAATATCCCACGCGAACCCAGAGGCATAAATATGTGACCGAACTGCCTGCCATGCATCTGTGGTGATCGCTTTTGCACCGCATTGATAATCATATAATTGTTCATCAAGCAGTCGACGAGCGAGCCATGCAAACCCATCACCAAGATATCTTCGCCCTAATGTCTGATGTGCAGTGACATCAGCTGATGGATGTCGTCGCGAGCCCGTTGCGACATCGGCAGTATCATTGATTAACGCCCTCAAAACAGTCTCGAATGATGATGCTGGCGTACTGCCATCTGCATCCGCAAATGCAAGTATATCAATAGTTGACGCAGGAGGCGTTGTTGTCAGATTGATAGTTACGTCTGTATCCCGATCAAATCCTGGATCAATATTTGATCTTTCGGTCGTCTCATTATTACTCGTAACTGTCGTTGTTGTTGAATTCGCAGTTGTGTTTGTACATGCACATAATCTCTCAAATCCAGCAGTGATTGCTGCTCCCTTTCCTCGACGAGTATCAGCAATTGCAATTTCAACAGATGCAGTAAACGTCGAGTTAGAAAGCCGTGAGTAAAGTTGCTTGAGTAATGATGAAGAGGGGGCGTCAAGCTCAATTCGAAGGACAGCCGGTGATGGTGTCACCTGTGTGTCGAGCTGTTGAAGATATGAGGTGAGACGTTCGGGATCAGGCTGATAAGCCGGAATGACAACCCCGATAGAGCGAGTCATCATATGCAATATCTTCGGTGGTGTAAAAAAGAACCCGCTCTTTGTATGAATTCAAAACATAACATGGATTTGACTCAAATCAATAAAATTTGAGTATCATAATCCATACCGAAATATGGATCCGAGGGATATGTACAAAACCACAGATATAAACATAAATCGCATACAACCAGATATATCGATTGACTGAACAGACGTCATGCACCTATATTGGTCAGAGCAAGCAATCTGGAATATGGTCTTAATCATTGAGATGCCTGATATGCAATCACAACATCTATTCTACAACTGATGGAGTATATTATTATTGCGCGATGGCTGATTATGTACGCGGCGATATTCCTCTTTGGACTCCCGATTGCCGCTCGATTGCTTCCAATGACAAGCAGCCGCGGCGTTGGACTTGCCGTCCCAATTGGATTGTTACTCATAAGTTTCCCAGCCTACTGGGTTGGTCACCTTCCGGGTGGATGGGGACTTCCAGCGCTACTTGCTGGGACTGTGGTGCTTGTCGTCTCTGCTGGGCTTGCTATAATTGATTTTAGCAAACTCCGTAATGAACAAAAGCGGATACAGATCCGATTCACTCAGGCGATGCGTCCGAGTCGACGAGCTATCTCCGATACGGTAGTCGTTTTCGTCGCGTCATTTGCGTTTATTATTCTTATTCGGGCATTTGATCCGGCTGTAATCCCTATTGGCGGGGAGAAATTCCTTGACTTTGGATTATTGAAGACATTATCACGGTCATCATCGCTTCCACCAACTGACTTCTGGTTTGCTGGAGAGCCGGTAAAATACTATTATGGTGGCCATCTCACAACAATACTTCTTGGATGGTTAACTGAAACACCACCTCGGTTCGCATACAATATTGCACTCGCAGGATATTACGCAACGCTTGTGACAGCCGCATTCGAGGTAAGTGGTGCAATTGCAGAGGCGAACGGACACGCGCGGCGAGTTGGCGGGACAATAGGTGCTTTCTTTACTGGAATCGCTGGAAACTTACTAACAGCCGCCCGACTCACGGTTGCTTCGCTTCCGGCATCACTCGAGCGTCAGGCTACAGGAATCATTGCACAGCAGACAGGTGATTCAGCACAGAATATTAACACAGCGTTACAATCATTCAGCTATTGGGATGCATCTCGCGTTATCGACGGGACGATTAATGAATTTCCACTTTTTGCGTGGTTAAACGGCGATTTACATGCCCACATGCTGAGTACACAAACGCTATTACTCGGGGTTGGGATTGGATACGCATATTATCGGACATCGAGGTATAAAAAACGACGAAGACAAATCCTTGTGTTTGGAGCCATCCCACTCACCGCCGCATGGCAAGCAGTTCAGAACACATGGGGCTTTCCGAGTATCATTGCACTTGGTGGTCTTGCTATCCTTGTTGCGCCTACTCATCCGGTCACACTACTTCCATGGTCTGAGTACCCACGTGAAGCTCCAAGAACTAATTCGCACATTGATCGCATTTATTATGAGATTATCCGAATTGGATGGACCGTTGGGATTACACTTATTTGTGGTGCTATTGCAGTAGGATTTGCAGCACCATTCCTTTTTGAGACAGCAACTGGGGGCGGACAACGTACTATTGAGTTCCTTGCCCCGACAATGCGAAGCAGTATTGCAGGGTTACTTCTCGTTCACGGTGCATTTATTATTGGAATTCTCGGTTATCTTTATACACAATTGAGCGATCAATTGAGCGCTGATTCGCAGAGTAGAGCACGTGTCGTGACTGGTTCAATTCTGCTGGTTGGAGGATTCGCTGTGCTCACTTGGTGGTTAAACCTCCCTGTAATAATTATAACACTGCCGGTGCTCGTTGCGGCGTTGATCGGTGCGCGGATAACCCACACAGTCGGATATGAAGCAGTCTTGATAATCGGCGGTGCTGGGTTGATTACACTGGTTGAGATTATGTATCTCAACGAACAAGCCGGTCCAGGTCGTATGAATACGGTCTTCAAGACATATGCACAGGTGTGGGTATTGTGGGCAGCAGCAATGGGGATTGCAATTCCAGGCTTACGCCGGGCGCAAACGCCTCCAAACTCATCATCATCACCATCATCAACAGAGCAATTATCATCAGAGCCAGACACATCCAGTTCACCGACCGCGACGGTGACAGCAACAACTCAGGCAGACTCACCAACATCGATTGGCGAAAACTTGCAGTCGGCTGAGTTGTTCGGATCAATAACACAGAGTATAATCAGTGTCGTGATTGCATGTCTGATCATCAGCACAAGCATGTATGGTGTACTCGCAATTGGTGGACATCTTGCTGCAGGTCCACCACCGGGTGGACCAACACTTGATGCGACCGAATTTGTTGATCGGGCACATCCGACTGAGGCAGTCGCAATCGACTGGATTGATAACCGTCGCGGGCAGCCAACGCTATTGGAAGCACCTGGAACGACGCGATATCACGATGACTCACGAGCACGAGCAACCTATAGTTGGTATGGCAACCCAGCCGCAAGCCTCACTGGTGTGCCAACTGTCGCTGGATGGAATCATGAAGTTGGATATCGCGGACAGGCTGCTTACCGTGATCGTGTCAGTGATGTCGATTTAATGTATACATCGAATGCATCCACTCGGGCTACATTATTCGATAAATACAATATTACGTATATCTGGGTTGGACCAGGCGAACAGGCTCGATATGATAATATTTCATTCTCGATGAATGCGGTGTCTGTTGCACATCACTCAGGGAATGTCACTATCTACGCTGTTGATCAATCGGATTTCCCGTCATAATCTCCTATATGCCTTGGTCGGAAAGGACGGTAATCGCCTCTGCATCAACAGCAATGACATCAAGAAAGTGTGGAACATATTGCCGTTTCTCAAATGTTTCGCGTTCATCCTCAGTACCGACAGTACACCACAACTGCGGTCTGCTGGGTCCATGATAATCCCCTTGTTTGTCAATCGAAAAACAAATAACCTCTTCGCCATCAACCTCGATTTCTGCCCCGCGGTTAATGCCCAGACTTCCTCGAATGATGAGTTTCTTCATGCCCTCTGATTAACGAACTCAGGGCTTAATCGCTTCGGAGATAGTCCAGCCTATACCAACTCAAAGCGAACCAAACGGGTTTTAACTGGTGATAGCAAAACCGACATAAGGTAGATATTTATGGAGATGCCACGCCGATTCAATACGTACTGTCCACATTGCGATACGCATCATGAACATGAAGTTGAAAAGGTCCGAACAGGTCGCTCAACCGGAATGAAATGGAACGCACGACAGACGCGTCGTGGAAAATCAACAATTGGAAATGCCGGAAAGTTCTCAAAGGTTCCTGGTGGGGATAAGCCGACAAAAAAGACAAATTTGAAATATATCTGCTCAGACTGTGGAAAAGCACACATGAGAGAGGGATGGCGTGCTGGTCGTCTGCGGTTTCAGGAGTAATTAATGGCAGGGAATTTTTATCAACTGCAGTGTCCGGACTGCAACAATGAACAAGTTATCTTTGGAAAGGCATCAACTGTCGTCAATTGTGCTGTATGCGGGACGACACTTGCAACACCAACCGGTGGCGACGCCGAATTCAATGGTGAGGTAATCGAAACCGTTGAGCGACGTTCGGTTGAAAATGCAATTTCGCGCGTCGATGATAGCCCCACCGACGCAGATTCATAATTTTTTAT
>ERZ1034497.7-NODE-7-length-37251-cov-10.503898_pt1 | contig 37251 bp, 33 predicted proteins | sample MGYA00520644_ERZ1034497 | MGnify/ENA primary metagenome ERZ1034497 (study PRJEB33760, sample SAMEA4777690) | hypersaline lake metagenome | biome: hypersaline environment; feature: brines | place: Spain | collected 2014-08 | depth 0 m ...
ATCATGGTTTCTGGTCCTGCGCGTCAGCTCGTGCATCAGATATATCAAGCGACTCGGCAACCTCTGTGGCTGATTGACGAATCGAATCAGCGTCGGCGATAGTGACCGTTCCGTTTTCCATCAGTATGTTACCATCGACCATCGTAAATTTGACATCATTACCGCGTGCGGCAAATACAAGATATGAGAGAACATCGTACAGTGGTGTTCCTCGTGTGGTATCCGTGGACAGTCCGATGATATCAGCCCGCCAGCCTGGTTTGAGCTCTCCAAGCCGGTCAAATCCAGCGGCTTTTGCACCGTTAATTGTCGCCATTTCAAAGATATCTTCCATCGCTGCCACAGTTGGGTCTAAGTTATCGACCTTCTGTAACACGCTTGCTTGTTTCATCTCGGTAAATGGGTCAAGCGTATTGTTACATGGCGGACCGTCGTTTCCAAGCGCGATGTTAATTCCCTTATCGAGATAATCGACGACAGGAGCGATCCCACTTGCGAGTTTCATATTCGATGAGGGGCAGTGAGTGACGTGGGTCCCGGTCTCTGCGAGTAACTCGCGCTCAGACTCATTCGTCCAGACACAGTGTGCAAGAACAACATCCTCACCCGTAAGCCCGACCTCATCAAGCCAGTGAATATTGCGGTGCCCCGTGTCCGCTTCGACGGTCTTGATCTCATTTTGATTTTCGCTTGCATGGGTATGAATACGGACACCGTCATACGCATCTGCCAACTCTCTCGTCCGACGAAGACATTCTTCTGTGCAGGAGACGGCGAACCGTGGCGTCACAGCATAACGGATACGATCATCATGACTTCGGTGGTATTTTTGAATCAGTTGTTCTGTTTCAGCAAGCGCATCCTGTGTCTCCTCAAGCAGTCCATCTGGTGATCGCTGGTCCATCAATACCTTACCCAGCACGCCACGGATTCCCATTTCGCCAGCAGCCTCAAACGCCTGCTCAGCATGGGCGACCGAAAGGTGGTCAATCGCCGTTGTGGTTCCTGTTTCAATCAATTCGAGATAGCCAAGTTTAGCGGCGATTTCCATCTCATTAGCAGTCAATGTGGCTTCCATCGGTAGTATGTAGTCGTACAACCAATCGATAAGCTCTGTATCATCGGAGATACCACGACCGAGACTCTGGACAGAATGAATATGACCGCCAACCATACCTGGCATAATAATATCGTAGTGTTGTTCAGGGTGGTCTGGATACTGCTCACATATATCCTCCCGATCACCAACTGCAATGATTTCAGTATCTTCGACGACAACCGCCCCATCCGGTATTATTCTCGAAGAATTTTGAACGATATCTCCAGATAATTTCATCAGTTTTGCTACAATGTGGTCTCATACATAAGTCATCTGCTCGTATTGGTGTCATTGCAGTCGATATTTTGAAACCGTTGAGTTATCCCTCACCTTCATTTGAGGAGTTTTTTGAATTCTGTTTCGATGACAGCATATGTGGACACCGATTGACCAGATCGAAGTTATATTCGTGGATGGAATTTGGTGGATATCAAATTTAATCTGATGCTGAAGAGCGTGTGATTATTTTCCCTAGAATACGAGTTCTTTCATATACCAGAATGATGTGACCAACCGTCTCTACGCTCGAAGGCATGGTAGCAGACCTTGGATATCTTGTATTACTGATTACTATGAGGGTTGTTCGTTGTTAAGATAGGCTTTCAAAAGCATTAAATTATGACCATACAAATACAAACTAATGGACGAAATCGGATGTATGCAGTATGATTATGGATATATCACGGCGTAGAATACAAGATTTCACATTTCATCCTCACGGAGGAAGAGATGAATAACGAATTAGAGATAGATCGAAAGGCCGTGCAAAATGATCTTGAACGGTCGGCTAATTTCGGGATGGTTGATACCGATGACGGTATTGGGCGCACCGTGCTCACTGGGACGCCAGCGAATTTTGCTGCTCGTAATTACTTTGTTGATCAGCTGGTTACCGCCGGACTTGATGTATCAGTCGATGCCGTTGGTAATATTACCGGGCGCTGGTCACCGCCAGAATGTGATGACTCTGCTGACCCAGTTGCCGCAGGCAGTCATCTCGACTCCGTTCCTGAGGGTGGTATATTCGACGGACCACTCGGTGTCTACGCTGCGCTGGAAGCAGTTCGCACTCTTAAACGAGGCACTCAGACGGTTGACCGCCCGATAGAGGTCGTCTGTTTCACTGGTGAGGAAGGAACACGATTCGCAGATGGAGTCCTAGGCTCCTCAGTCGCAACAGGCAAACGATCCGTTGAGGATGCACTCTCGCTCAGTGATGGTGAGATAACCCTTGAATCGGCATTAGAAGATATTGGATTCCGCGGTGAGGGGCGAATTGACGCCAGCAAATGGGATTCATGGGTTGAATTACACATCGAACAGGGGATGCTATTAGAGCGCGCCGAGGAGCCGGTCGGCGTGGTATCCCGAATTACTGGAACAACACGATGTCATATCCATATTGAGGGTGAAGCAAACCACGCCGGGACCACGCCAATGCATGACCGAAACGACGCACTCGCTGCAGCAAGCGAACTCATTTTGACGATTGAGTCTGAAGCACAAGACATCGCAAATCATGAAAGCAACTCAGCTGTTGCGACCGTCGGGTCGCTCAATGTTGAACCAGGCGCAATAAATGTCATTCCTGGGACTGCGACACTAGACATAGATATTCGAGATGTGAAACACTCCTCAATCGATCGGATACTGCAAACGATCAAGGACGCTTGTGAATCAATTCGAAAAGACAGAGGTCTGTCGGTTTCAATCAAAACGCCGTATAGCATTCCTCCGCAACCGATGACAGAGCGGGTCCGCAACGCGTTACGAGATGGTTCCGAGCGATTGGATATAGCGCCACCCACACTTTCCTCGGGTGCAGGTCATGATACGATGCAAGTCGCTGATGTCACTGACGCTGGAATGCTTTTCGCTCGATCTCGTGGCGGTCATTCTCATAGTCCGCTTGAACATACGGATTGGTTAGACTGTGCCTTTGCAACGCAGGTCTTGACCAACGCAGTGGCTAAACTTGCCGGTGCAGAGTGAATACCTCAATAGCCATGGACGGTAAGCTCACACCAGGACAGTCACCTCGACTATCTGTACGACTATTCGTTAACAAAACCGGAAGCCACAGACCGGTTAATTATTTCAACAGCGATGTTAGCTCCCTCGGTAAGTCGTGTATCCACCCGGTGACAGTAATAATGGAACATGGTAATGTTCGTCTGCGTTATCGATTGTGAACCGGACTGGGACCTCTCCGAGGAAGGTGCTTCCAAGTGGTTTCTCTTCATAATACGTCCCAACATCAAACACGAGTTCATAGGTTCCAGGCTCAATCTCTTCGGGACCTAATAATGGTTCCTCAAGTCGTCCATCGTCATTGGTGATGCCTGATGCAATCGTCTCGGAATCCTCCTCAAGCCGTTGGAGCGTCACAGAAACACCTTCTGCGGGACCCTCTCGACTGGTATCGAGGACATGTGTTGTCAGCCCAGCACTCATTTTTCGCTCCTCTCAAGATCACTTCGATCCATCGAGAACTGTTGAAACCCGGTTGGAGCGGGTGGTTCTCGGAGCACCTTACCATCGTCATCAAGATCATCATCACGCACACCAATCCACGTCCGATTGTTGGCCTCAAAGCGCACTGAATTGAGCTGGGAGAACCGTTTGAGGATTCGTTGTCCAATTTGATAGATCAGTTCTTGAATCGAGTTGACATCCATGTCATCAAAGACAACTTGAACGATATCACTCACCTGCTCGGCTGGGACGTATGCTTCAGGATCCGAACCAAGGGCGGTCTCCGCGTCGTCGTATGTCCAGAAAATATCGAGACCAACATACAGTGTGCGGTTTTCTCGTTCTGGTAGCGTTGTATACTCGTCTTGAACATATCCAGTGAATGAATTATCTTTGACCTTCACCAGTTCGATTCCGGTGACACCGCTTGTATGTTCAGTAATTGTTATTCCGGCATTTGTTTCATCAATACGGAGTTCAGCATAACCTGATGGACTATCTGAAACGCCAAATACCAACTCACTTGGAGTGAACTCTCCGTCATCTGGAACCTCCGTTTTATCGAATGGGAGTTGGTCGGCTGACATGGTCACAGCCTCCATCTGTGAGTATGTATCAAGTATTTCTGACCCAATGTATTCAAGCAACCCCTCGAGAGTCGCACCGTCATACTCGCCCATATGATGATAGATGAAGTTCTTCATCGAGTCAGTTGCCACTACCATGCTGTTGTCACCGTCACTGAATGATGGCAGAAAGTCCTCGCCTTCTACCTGCATTCGGATATCTGCCCCAAATAGAATATTCTCTCGACCGTCAAACGTAGATTCCGGTATTGTGCGCACACCTTTCAGTGGTGTTGCATACGTTCGGTAGACTGAGACGTTCTCTTTCCCGTAGTTCATTGTCCGGTCGTCAGTAGAGGAGTTCTCGTCGCTGATCATCGCTCAATAATATCTCCACATTGCTGTCGGAACATGCAATTCAATAATTGTTTTACTTTTTCATCGCTCACGTTGTCAATTATCATTTTCCAGTTCTAACTCTCGGACCAACGTGCAATATATCTTGTTTTTCAATACGATATTCAAAATAGATATCTCATAGCTACCGTTATGATTCAAGAAAATGCTACGGCGCGAATATCTCCTGAAGACGGAGCTTTGCGATTTCATGCACCTGACTGAGTGCAGTTTCAAACTCCTGGTCTCTCTCGTGTTCGACTCGATCCTCCATTGCGGTCTGTATCACCTCGGGCGACTTATTTTTAACAGCCATGATGAAGGGAAACCCGAACTTCTCGCGATACTGGTTGTTTAATTGCTGAAACGTATCGTACTGCGCTGGGCTTAGATCGGTGAGCCCAGCAGAAGCCTGCTCGGTCTCTGAAGCATCCGTCATTTCGGTCTGCTCACCAAGGTCAGGGTGAGCCCTAAGCAGTTCCAATTGTGTATCCCGGGATGCGCTGTCAACCGTGTCCCGCATCGCATCATTCAGCGCTTGGACCGATGAAAACGGTCGCTTTGAGTGAACCTGTTCTGCAACCCACGCAGATTCCTCATATACATCACTCAGCAGTTCGACAAACTCATTTTTCTCAGAATTATTTAATTCCTCAATACTTTTATGTTTCATCTTGTGTAAATATGTAACTCTGATTATTTAAACTTCGGATTATAGATATTTTTATTTCAGCAGTTTCTTCGTATTAACTCCACATATAGATTAAAAATCGCAACTTTATTTGATCGATATCAATAATATAGCTGTTGAGCCATACATTCATCAAATATAAGGTATATATTGGGTGGATTGATATATCTGTATATTTCAGATTTTGTATGGGAAAAGAAGAAGTGGCTAGTGACGGGGGTAGTTCGGTCGTACAGTACGGCATTGAGGACCGCCCACCGTTAGGAGAGGCACTCCCACTTGGGATTCAACACGTCCTTGCAATGTTCTTAGGTAACGTTGCGCCACCATTGATTCTTGCGGGTGCAGTTGGTTCGGTTACCGGTCAAACGACCTTTCTCGTTCAGATGGCACTTATCGTCGCCGGAGTCGGAACAATCATCCAGGCATTCCCGATTGGTCCAGTCGGTGCACGATTACCCATTGTCATGGGGACGAGTTTTGCTTTTTTGGGACCGCTAATTGGAATTGGCAATCAGTTCGGTATCGCCGCGGTCTTCGGTGCTGCGTTGGTCGCAGCGCCGGTCGAAATAGGAATGGCGTTCTCACTCGATCGATTTCGAAGCTATTTCCCACCGCTGGTAACCGGCATCGTCGTGATGCTTATTGGGCTCACTCTGATCCCGACAGGAATGAACTACGCAGCCGGTGCCTCAGCAGGACCATCAGTCGAAAGCTATGGGTCATTACTCAATCTTGGGCTGGCAGGGCTTGTGCTCGTTGTAACAGTCGCACTCAACCAGTTTTTCAGTGGATTTGTCCGCGTCATCAGTGTCTTCGCCGGTATCGCCGTTGGGTACGTCGCAGCACTTGCCGTTGGAGTCGTTGATTTCTCTGCTGTTGCAAGCGCAGGATGGTTTACTGTGCCAATTCCATTGAAATATGGACTTACATTCGAACCAAGCGCGATACTCACCGTTGCGTTTCTTTATATCATTACTGGCGTCGAGACGATTGGAGATATCTCCGGGACAGTGTCAGCAGTTGGTCGTGATGCTGATGAGAAGGAATTCCGAGGCGGACTCATGGCTGATGGTGTGATGAGTATCTTCGGTGCGATATTCAATGCAATGCCAAATACATCATACTCCCAGAATGTCGGTCTCGTGAATTTTACCGGTGTTGCAAGTCGGTACGTAGCCGGTATCGGTGGCGTGGTTTTGTTAGCGCTTGGCTTCGTTCCAAAAGTCGGTGCCGTTGTTTCGGCGATGCCTGATGCGGTGCTTGGTGGTGGTGCTTTGATCTTGTTCGCAATGATATTTTCTTCTGGAGCACGCATCATCAACCAGAACGTGACACTCAATCAGCGAAATTCAACTATTCTCGCGCTCTCGATGGCACTTGGACTCGGTGTAGCGTTTCGACCTGAAGTGCTTCAGCAGTTCCCGACTGAGGTTCAGACACTGTTTGGCTCCGCTCTTGTCACTGGTGGCATCGCAGCACTGGTGTTGAATATCATTCTTCCCGGTGGCAGTGTTGGCGTCGGCGAAACTGAGTACTCACCCGGTCTCCGACCCGATGATGAAGCTCCAGACGCTGTAGCAGACGATTAATTTCAAAATAAACACTAATCGAATTACCAACCATTTGTATGAAGAATCACAGCGAATTAATGAATTCGAGATAACTAGTTTGAGATTGCTTTTTCGAGTGAGCGACGGACATACGGTCCAAGCAGAGCCTTCCGATAGTCGGCAGATGCCTTTTTATTATCGAGTATTACGTCGGTATCTATGTCATTGCCAGCAGCATCTGCTGTTGATTCAATTGTTTCCGGGGTAATTATGCAACCTCGGAGAGCCTCCTCAGCAGCGGTAATCCGCACAGCATGCGTTTGGAATCCGTTTGCTGCGATTCGAGCTTCACTGACGCGACTGCTGTCTGCATCCTCAAATAAAAGATCGGTCGCAATCCCAATAACCGAGCCACCTGATGCAGGCTCTTTCTTTTTTGCATATCCCCCACAGCGTTTTTGTTTCCAGCTATCGATTTCAACGGCTGTCACAAGCTGTGACTCCCCAAGGCACGTCTTGCAGGCACCGCAAAAGAACTCCGCTGCTGGAACTATCTGCTCGCCGTCTGGACCAGCAATGTGGATGCGCGCCTCGGATGCACGCAACGCTCCGGGATAATCGTATGCTGGGTGTGCACGCGCGATATTACCACCAATGGTTGCGACATTGTGGACCTGTATTCCGCCACTAATCTTCGAGATCGCCGCTGGGAGTACAGGCACAAGACGAGCAAGCAAATTGGAATTTGTTATTTCTCTGTGCGTACTAAGCGCACCGATTCGAACTCCTGAGTCTGTCCGTGTTATGCCATGCAGTTCGTCAAGATGACTGATATCGATGAGCGTCCCGGGTGCGATTTTACGCTTTTTCAAGAGTGGAATTAGTGCTTGCCCACCAGCCAATGGCTGACTATCCTCGATTTCTTCGAGCAGACGGATAGCATGCGAGACGCTATCGGCGTGAGTATACTCGAATGGCTCTGCATGCATCTATGTGCCCTCCGTGTTGATTGCCCGCCAAATCTTTTCAGAACTAATCGGCGGTGTCATCGGTTCAGGGTCGAACGGCTCAATTGCGTCTTCGATTGCATTCAATATGGCACCAGGAGCCGCAATCGATCCCATTTCGCCCATGCCTTTTGCCCCATGTGGCGTATGCGGCGAGGGTGTTTCGGTTGAACAAATGGTTATCTCAGGCATATGCTCTGCTTTCGGAAGCGTGTATCCGCCCCGAGAGCCGACTCGTTCTGTACGGAAGGAATCAGACAGAAGTGTTCCGTCCTCACCATACTCGACATCCTCATACAGTGCCTGTCCAACCCCTTGTGCAATTGCGCCGATGAGCTGTCCCTCAACGATGGTTGGGTTGATTTGAACACCACAGTCCTCAGTCGCAACGTAGTCGAGAAAATCGAACTCACCTGTCGTGGGATTGACTTCGATGACGGCAATGTGTGTCCCAAACGGCCATGTGCAGTTTTCAGGGTCATAATATGTTTCTGCCGCAAGCCCTGGTTCCATATCATCAGGGATGTTTTGTCCTAAGTGAACCTTTGACGCCATTTCATCGAACGAGAACGACTGTATATCACCGTTCTCAGTGGTAGCGGTGAACTCCCCATCGTCATATGTAATCATCTCAGCGGGGACAGCAAGTTCGTCTGCAGCCACTTCGATACCTTTTGAGATGATTTTTCGGCAGGATTTGGTCACAGCACCCCCACTGAGTGCCGCGGTACGACTCGCGAATGTCCCAACTCCCTCATTTACTTCTTTTGTAGAGTTTTCAATAACACGAACATCATCGAATGGGATATTGAGCTCATCTGCGGCGACTTGTGCTAAGGACGTTTCGTGTCCCTGTCCATGATTTGAGCCGCCAGAGTAGACAGTCACATCTCCTGTTGGATGTACCTGCACACTACCATATCCCCATGACGGAGCGTCAATGTGACTAGCCGGACCAAGACCAGCAACCTCAGTTGCACAGGCGAATCCAATACCAATATATCGGTCTTCCTCTCGAAGACGTTCTTGTTTCTCGCGGAGGAGTTCATAATCAATAGTCTCTAACCCGAGGTCGAAGTTTCGTTCATAATCACCACTATCATAAAGAGCGCCACCTGGGGCTTGATATGGAAATTGATCAGGCTCAACAAAGTTTTGCTTTCGGACCATTGCCGGATCCATATGTGCCTGTTTCGCAACCTTGCTGACCAGTCGCTCAAGCATTAATATCATTGGCACTGATGAAACGCCACGATATGCGTCAACACGGGCTGTGTTGGTCACGACACCGGTGACGTGAGAGTATGCAGTTGGGATATCGTACAACCCGGTCATGAGAAGATTGCCAGCCTCTGCAAGAGAGGCTGCCCCCCATGCAACCCACGCGCCAAGGTCATATCGAATATCCGCCCGGACCCCGAGGAGATCGCCATCATCAGCCATCGCGATTTCCCACGTTCCCTCATAACCGCGACCGTCGTTCTCGACGAGTTGATTTTCAGTTCTGGTTGCTCGCCATCTGACCGTCTCTTCTAACTCGATAGCACACCACCCAAGGAGCACATCAGCGGGATAAGGATGTTGACGGGCGCCGAATCCCCCACCCATATCAGGAACTGTCACATCAATATGATGTTCTGGATAAGCAAGCATCTGTGCCATCAATCGCCGGTACGCATGTGGGATTTGCGTCGTCGCCGTGAAATCAAGATGTCCTGATGCTGTATCATACGCAGCGATTGCCGATCGTGGTTCCAGTGGACTCGGTGAAAGCCGCTGTGGGTCTTTTTCGAGTTCAGCGGTGTAACTTGCTTGTTCGAACATCTCCGCAACCGACGCCTCATCACCCTGACCAGCCGAAAAAACAATATTATCTGGGACTTCCTCGTGTATCGCTGGCGCGTCACTAGCAAGCGCTTCGGTTGGCGTCAGCGCCGGTTCTAAAACGTCATATGTGATATCTATCGCCTCAAGCGCATCGCGGGCGATTCTTTGTGTCTCCGCTACGACGAGACCGAGGATCTCTCCGTGATAATGTGCTTTTTTATCGGCGAAACACCGTTGCCAGAGCGCCTTATCAGGATAGTCAAGACCAGGCATCGGCGCGGCAAACAATCTGAATGGGAGTGGTGTCGATGTCTCACATTGCTTGATATCTTCAGGAGTGAATACCTCAACGACATTGTTCATCTCGCGTGCGGTCTCAGCATCAATACTAAATCGAGCATGAGCCTTTTGACTGCGGATAAACTGAATGTGGAGTGCATCCGAGACATTGATGTCATCTGTTCCTTTTGATTCCCCAAGCAGAACTCGCCTGTCCTCTCTACGCTGTACATCACTACCAATACCACTGTCGGTCGCCATATCTACTCCTCCAATGCGTCAGACGCGACATCAATCGCATCAACAATATTCTCATACCCGGTACAGCGGCAAAGATTCCCCTGTAGAGCCTCACTCCGAATCTCGTCTCGTGAGGGGTCGGGATTATTATCAAGATATTCATCAACAGTCATGAGTATTCCTGGGGTGCAGTAGCCACACTGCAGGGCGTGTTCTTCTGAGAAGGCTGTCTGAAGATCTCCAAGAACCCCATCATTAGATAATGTTTGAACCGTTCGAATCTCGGAGCCGTCTTCTTGAACGGTTAATCTTGTACATGATTTTATTGCTTTCCCATCTACGTGGATCGTGCACGCACCACAAAGCGTTGACTCACAGCCAATATTGATACTGGTATAATCGAGTCGCTCGCGGAGCGTCTGTGCTAACAGTTCTCTTGGCTCGACGGAGACAGAATGAGGCTCACCATTCACTGTCAAATTGACGTCCACTTTTTCCGAGCTCATTTGTATATCTAGCCTATATCAGTGTATATTTGTAAATAATTTCTTCGATATCTGTAGACATACATACGAAAATAAGCGAAAAATAACATAGATCATGAACGTATCCGCCTTCGTTGCGTCAATCCTCTTGATGTCCTAACAATATTATCGGCACGCGTTGGAAGAGATTAATCATACGACTACCGACTGCCACAGTATGTATACACTCACTGTTCTACTTCGTTGTCGTGAGTGCTGATATTAATGCACGTAGTTGGAGACGATGCGTCCAAACAAACATTGCATCAGTAAAACGAATAAAAAAGATTATAGCTGAATGTGAATGTTAATATTCAGGCGTATCGAACCAGTCGACGCCGAACGCGCGCTCGCATTTCTTCGACTTCTTTATCGGTTGATTTCTTCGCGGGAGCGTTTATTACTATATTGTCCATATGAACAATTATCAGCCGATAATTAAACATTTTTGGTATATCTGAAAATGTGATAGGCGTGAGGTTTACATTTACAAAGATCTCCCGAATATCGTTCTTTGGTATAATATATAGAAGTTAGATCCTATATTAGTTGATATGGTATCATAACTCGGTATATCTCATAATTGCAGCATCAAATATAAGAGACGATTACACATCTTTCATGACGTGCGATCCAAACCGAGGGGGTATTACAGTATCCGATATCAAAGTATTCCGTTCAAGAACTTGGCACTTCTCCTTCGATACCCTCAACATAGCTGCCCATCTGGCTGAAGAGGAATTCATCAGATTCACCTTCGAACTGGCTTCCCTCCCAGACGCTGCGCTCACCGTTAATAATTTCTTGTTTTTGTGTTTCGACTTCACTGACAATATCATCACTAACCTGCGGACCGAAGTCATCAATATCGATCACGCCTGACTCAAGTCCCTTCCAGTACGCATCAGACTCCCACTCGTCGTCATATACTGACTGTAGCGTAGGCTTGTAGAATTCTTCCCAATTAAAGATAGCCGAGCTACCATAAAATTCGCCACCAGCGTCAGCCATTGACGTTGTGTATGTGAACGCGTAGGCATCGTTCTCGGCGGCGGTCTGCACAGCTGCGGTTGAGGTTTGATGATTGTTGACAACATCAGCGCCGTCATTAATAAGCGTATTTACAGCCTGCGTGACAGTTGGCGGATCTAACCATGCGTTTGTCCATCGAACACCTGCAGTCACATCTGGATTAACACTTCGCGCACCGAGCACGAAGGCATTGATCTGACGGACCAATTCGGGAATCGGGAACGCACCGACATACCCCAACTGGTTCGACTCGGTTAGCAGCCCGGCAGCAACACCACAGAGATATCGTGCTTGATACAATCGACCATAGTATCGACCCATATTATCTGTTGTTTTGAATCCTGAACAGTGCTCAAAAACCGTGTCTGGGTATTCCGGTGATAGTTCGGCTATTGGATCCATAAAGCCAAATGTTGTCCCAAAAATCACGTCTGCTCCACCAGTGATGTACTCTTCCATGACGCGTTTAACATCACTGGAATCAACCGCTTCAGAGAATCGAGTATCCAGCCAGTCGAATTCGTCATCAACAGCTTGTCGGGCATCCTCATGTGCTCGGTCCCAACCGACTTCACCAACCTCAGACTCATACAGGAATGCTGCAGTCAAACTATCTGTGGAGTCACTACTACTATTATCACCACTACTACTAGTACCACTACAGCCAGCTAACCCAGCTACCCCTACCGTTCCTGCCGCTTTTAATGCTGCTCGTCGTGTGATCGGCTTTTTACTCATCGTAATTAATTCCTCCTTCGGTATCGTCAATTGCTGTTTGAGTGCTCGTCGTTTGTTCGCTTATCATTGATAATTGGTATTGTTTCATATTTGGCTCGATTATATAATGTTTGTTTACTACTTCTATTGGCAGTTTGCCATTCAGACACATATTCTGCATATTTATAAATATTTGTTATAAGTCGATTTTTACCTGACAGTATGTCGACTCAGGGTGGTGATTCCGTATAGATCGTGTATACATTCCTGTTGTGGTCCTCGAGTAAGCCGTTAATCAATCTCCCGACTGTAAGACTGAACCAGGGCTGAAGGCTGCGCGAGTTGACGGTTCTCTGCTCGAACAACGGTAATGACCAACACGAGCAGTGTAACTATATACGGGTACGTTGACATGATAGTTGGATTCATGACAAACTCGATCATTGGGTTAAGCAAGCCAGAGAGCGCTGTTTCTGGCGCGAGGGTGAACTTCAGACCTTGAGAGTACAGCTGAATCGCATTCAATAGCCCAAACAAGTATGCGCCAACAAGTATTCGTCCCGGTTCCCACCGCGCGAAAATAACCAAAGCCACAGCAATCCAACCGTTTCCAGCAGTCATGCCTGATGACCAGATTTGATTGAATGCAAGCGAGAGATGCGCACCTGCAGCACCAGCAAATAATCCTCCAATAATCACAGCCAAATATCGCATTTTAAACACGTCAATACCCATTGTGTCTGCTGTCTCTGGGTCTTCACCAACAGATATCATTTCAAGTCCAATATTTGTCTTATAAAGAAACAGCCAGACAACTGGGATCAATAATAGCGCGATGTAGTCTGTAGGCGTGCTGTTGAATAGCGCCGAACCGATTATCGGAATCTCAACCAGGAATGACCCAATGATTGGCAGAGTCACTTCGGAAAATCCTGAAACAGAGTCACCTGTCCAGGGATTTCCGAAGTATGTTGTCAAGCCAACACCAAGGAGTGTAAGCATAATCCCACTTACAGCCTGGTCAGAATTAAGTGAGACACATAAAAACGCGTGTAGCAATGCCATTGCACCGCCAGCGAGAATCCCAATGCACAGACCGAGCCACGGACTTCCAGTTATCGATGTGACAACGAAACCAGATAGCGCACCGACGAGCATCATCCCCTCAACACCGAGATTAAGCACGCCTGATCGCTCACTTATCAATTCCCCGAGTCCTGCAAGAATGAGTACCGTACTCGCGTTGACCGTTGCATTTGCCAACCCGGTTACGAATCCCGACATCACACATCACCCTCTGGGTCACCGGGTGCACTTGGAGTTGGTGTCTGGTCGAGTGATAGTCCCACACTATAATTCTTGAAAAATTCTGCGGTGATAAGGAATAATATAATCAATGCTTCCATAACATTGGTAATCGCCGAAGGGACGCCGAGGCTTGTCTCAATGCTGGATCCACCAATGAACAAAACAGCAAAAAACAACGCTGCGAGTAACACTCTGAATGCGCCGTTACGACCAAGTAGCGCAATTGGAACTGCAGTAAATCCATATCCAGGATCAAACGATGCCCGCAATCGACCCTCGACACCGGATATTTCACTAATACCAGCGAATCCAGCCATCGCACCGCCAGCCATGAGTGCAATGAGATATATCTTTAGCTTGCTCATCCCAGCATGCTCGGCTGCATTGTCGTTTGCACCCATGAACGTGATTTCATATCCAAGTCGCGTATAATTTATAATAGCATATGTGACTGCAACGAGGACTATCGCCAACAGAACTCCAGACGGAAATCCAATTATAGGGATAGACGGAAGTGTCGCTGCAGTCGGAAGCGATGCCGACTGTGGAAAATTTGATTCAGCTGCCTGTAGTGGTCCACGAACGACATAATTCAATAGCGACTGCGCAATAAAAACGAATAATAGCGTGGTTATGATTTCGTTGATACCATATCTTGCCCGTAGCCACGCCGGGACGGCAATCCACATAGCACCTGCGATTCCGCCGGTAATAAACATCAACGGTAGTAGCGCATATATCGGAAGCGAGACACTCAACCCAACCGCCGTACCGACAATGGCTCCGATTATAAGTTGTCCTTCTGCACCAATATTCCATAGTCTCGCTTTGAGCGGTAGATACACTGCCAATCCAGCAAAGATCAATGGCACGGCTTTCACTAATGTGTTGGTAATGCCAAAGCTGGTAGTCAGCGTCTGGACGAACATGATATTGTAAGCTGCCAAGGGATTAACCCCTAAGCTGAAGAGTGCAAATCCACTTACAATCAGCGCAGCCAGTATTGTGAATACCGGAGTCCCATACGCCATCCACGTTGGAATGTTTGACCGTGGGGTTAATTCGACATTCAATTTCATTAGAAGCCACTCCTGCCACCGTCAGCAGCTATTTGCGTCGGTTGCTTGACTTCCTCTTTGCCACCGTTCATTTCAAGGCTAATGCGTTGGCGATCGGCTTCTTCTGGGGTTGTCTCGTGAACAATCTCTCCCTGATAGATAGTCAGAATTCTATCGCTGAGGTCGAAGAGTTCATCAAGATCTTCAGATAATAAGAGGACCCCGGTTCCCGATTTTCGCTGTGCAACGAGTCGCTCCCGAATGAATTCAATAGCACCCACATCAACCCCCCTGGTCGGCTGGTTCGCAACTAACAGATCTGGTTCACGCAACATCTCTCGTGCAAGAATGAGTTTCTGTAGATTCCCTCCAGATAATTCTCCTGCATTAATTTCTCGAACATCATTAATTCCTCGGACGTCAAACTCCTCGACCAAGGTGTCTGCATATTCCTCCATCGCCTCATAATTGAGTTTGAATCCATCAGAGAATTCAGAATCGGCGTATCGTTTCATTACGGCGTTATGCATGATAGAGAGTGTTCCTGCACAGCCGTCTCTGTGTCTATCTTCAGGAACAAACGATACACCATTATTGATGAATGCATTTGGCGACTCATTGGTTACATCATCGCCAGTTATTTCTATTGAGCCGCCTAGCGTCTCTCGGACGCCGACAAGGGATTCAGCGAGTTCTTTTTGCCCGTTTCCACTGACTCCCGCAAGTCCGACAATCTCACCGGATCTGATACTCATGTCCACGCCAGAGACAGCTTCAATACCTCGATCGTTTGTTGTCCGAAGTGATGAAACATTGAGTACCGTTTCGCCCACCGAGACGTCATCTTTGTCTACATTGAATAATACTTCCCGTCCAACCATCATCCGGGCGAGGTCATCAGAGGTCTGCTCGCTTGTTTCGACGGTTCCGATATCTCTGCCATCTCGAAGGACTGTCACACGGTCGGTGACTTCTTTAATTTCATCAAGTTTATGCGTGATTATGATAACCGTGAGACCTTCATCTGTTAACGTCTTAAGCGTCTCAAACAGTCGTTCTGCCTGTGTGGGAGTAAGCACCGCTGTTGGTTCATCAAGAATTAATAAATCGACATCTCGATACAGTGCTTTGAGAATCTCGACACGTTGGCGTTCGCCAACACCGAGTTCCCAAACAGGCACGGTAACATCAATATTAAATCCATAATTATCAGATAACTGTTGTATCTGTTTTTCCGGTGTATCAAGTCCGAGCGTGAATCGTGAAGCAAGGCCCTGGACGATGTTGTTAGAAGTGAGTGAGTGAAGAACACCTGATTCGGATCCACTATTATCTTTGAATGCCGCAATTGGCTCTCGTTTCCCTAGAATAATATTTTTCGAAACAGAGAGGCGTGGAATCAATTTAAAGTGCTGGTGAACCATACCAATACCTGCATCAATTGCATCTTGCGGAGAGTCCATTTCAAGACGATTATTATCAAGCCAGATATCCCCTTCATCAGCCGAATACAGTCCATATAGGATCTTCATCAGCGTGCTCTTGCCTGCTCCATTCTCGCCTAATAACCCGTGAATCTCGCCTTTTTTTACTGACATCGATACGCTATCATTCGCGACAACCCCCGGGAAGGTCTTAGTAATATTTTCCATCCGAACAAATTTGTCATCACTCATTTATTTATTGTAAATCTATGTCAGCTATTAATATATAATTCCTTTTTCTTTGGACAAATTTGCGGACGAACGCAGTTATTCTATCTTTTTGGATGTTATTCTATAACACTCGATAGTAATTGAAAAACCGTCGAAATCCAGTGCTAAGATGATATATAATCAATTGTCTATCAGGAAAGCCAGATTACTGAAATATGTATTGTATTGTCATATTTGACGTGAGAAAACCATAGATGTATATTAATCATGCAAAAAATAATATGTTATCATATGTATATCCGATCCTTTGTAAAGATATTTATCTTCACACCAATAGATGTCGCCGTATGAACAGACAGTCACAGTCGAAAAATACCAGTGAGAGCCTCCATGATCAAACAATTCAATCACGGACAACATGCCGATGACGGAGTTGCTTGTTATTAATGGGACGGTTATCACACAGGATGCCGACCGAACTGTACTCACAAATAGTGCCGTTGCTGTCCAAGATGGCAACATATCCGCAGTTGGACCGACTGCTGATATCACCACCAATCATGATGCTCAGACGATTATTGATGCCGACGGCGGAGTCATTATTCCTGGGCTCATTAACCCACATACGCACGTCTCGGATATCCTGCTTCGGGGTTCATTCGCTGAAAACCGCGGTCTACTTGACTGGTTATATAATGTCAAACGACCGGGAACACTGGCGATGCAACCCGAAGAGCATGCCACTGCAGCGACACTATACTGTATCGAGGCAATTCTCGCAGGAGTGACGACATTTGTTGAGAACGACACCGAGGTTCTCTGGGATGATTGGACAGATATTGAGGCGAAACTAGAAATATACGATCAATCTGGTATTAGAAACATCTATGCAGCGGGAATGGTTGACTGCGGCGCAGATAATGCATTCCAAGAGCTTGTGTTGGACATTCAGACTCGAGATAATGATGTTGACCATCCACCACTGGAAAGATTTGTTGAGGAGACCGACACTGTTCTCAAAGAGGTCAATTCACTCATTGAGGCATATAACGGGACTGCTGACGGTCGGCAATCGATATGGCCAGCACCAGTCGTCGTTGAAACTACAACGAACCGCTGTTTCCAAGCGGCTTATGCTCTTGCTGAAGAACACGACGTGATGACGACTGTCCACGTTGCAGAAGCAGAAGCACAGGAGCAGCGCTCACTGTCAAGCATTGAGTATCTTCGAAATATCGGATATCTGGGTGATAGGGCGCTGTTGGGTCATTGTGTTCAAATCGATGAGAATGATGTTCGTATTATCGCTATGACTGGTACTAAGATTGCACATAACTATATGGCGAATATGCGTCTTGCGACTGGATTCGCGCCAGTAGCGGCGATGTTGGACGCCGGGGTGACGGTCGGACTTGGCACCGATAACTCGATCTTGAATGATACGGTCAATCCAATAAGTGATCTCCGAGCGATGACTGAAGGGCACAAATGATATCATCGTGACCCAGGTGTCGTTTCGACTCAGAAAGCATTCGATATGGTGACCATTGACGCCGCGAGAGCTATTGGTCGCGCCGACAGTCTTGGCTCCTTAGAGGTTGGAAAGCAAGCAGATATCGCTATCGTCGATTTTGACCATCCGCATCTGACCCCCAGTCCGAATCCAGTATTCGGTCTTGTCCACGCCGCACAAGGATTTGAAGTCGACACTGTGATATGTGACGGTGATGTTGTGATGCAAGACCGACAGATACGCTCGTTTGATGAGCCCGTTGATAGTGTCTTATCAAGAGCTGAAAGGATGGCTGCAAATCTCGTTGACCGCGTTGGATATGCCTAATACTGCCGGTTGTGTCAGACTAATACGGTTCAACATCGGTGTGTCACCGTTTTATGCTTCGCTGAGGAATGCTTACTCCTCTCGATTTGCGCTGTTTGAGTCCTGTCATAGATTCCGGTAACAGGCGGGGGAAACGAAATCATCAGTGTCGTTCGAGTTAATATCAAAATGATGTCTAATACTGAACACGTGCATGAGCAGGTTGATGAATCGGTTGAAAATCGCGAAATGTGGGCTCGACGTCGTCGAGAAGGGATTCCGACAAATGAGAATTTACTTGTTATCACTTGTATCGACGAGCGTATTCCGGTTGAGGAAACTCTTGGGATTGAACTTGGTGATGCGCAGATCTTCCGTAATGCCGGTGGTAAAGTCACTGACGATGTGATTCGCTCAGCCGCGCTGACAACGAACTTCTTTGATACTGACGAGATTATTCTTATCAATCATACAGATTGTGGAATGATGAGTGCCCCTGATGAAGCGGTTCGTGAAGGATTTGAAGCCGAAGCTGGTGATCTTGATCAAATCGATCTTGACCCATCATTACCAGCATTGAACATTGATGATGCTGATATCATGGATTGGGTGAAAATGACGGATGATATTGATGAAGCCTGCGCTACACAAGTTGAACACCTGCGTCAGTCTGAGCTGATTCCTGACTCAGTCACGATTACAGGATATGTCTATGAGGTTGAATCTGGTGAGTTACGGCGTCCTGGTGACCGCGTCGGTGAGATAATCAGCGAGCGTCAGTAATACGCATGAGCACATCATTCACGCGAATTGCCTGAAAGATCTAATAGCTTATCATACAACGACAAATCTGAGATCAACTAGCCTCTGCATCGCACACTGGTCGTCTGTTGTGTGCGATAGTCAGTAATTGTGTTTATCTCATATTCTTTTGACTCCGGCGGTCATCATGTGAGAAGGAGACGAAAATCCGTAGCTTCAGCATATGTATTGCTCTATAGATATATTAGCAAGCGCCATGTGACCCTCCAGCAAGAGTATTAGTATGCAAGATTCGAATATGCAACCAAACTATCTACTACTGATCACTCAATGAGTACTATTGGAATTATCACCGATATTCATCTCCGAGAAGCGTATCATGATGAAATTATTGAACGACTGCATAAAATAAAGCACGAATATATGAATACCGGTCAAATTGCACATACATTTATTCTTGGAGATTTACTACAGGAATCAACAAAGCACGCTGATCGAGAGCATTTAGATGAGATCAAATCAATATTTGATGAATGGGTGTCACCAGTAACCTATCTACTCGGTAATCATGATGTAGCCACACATTCAAAGGACGAACTCAGTGAAATCCTTGATCAAGATAGATTTCATGGGATAGTTTGGATTGATAATCAAGCATATGTCTATCTTGACTCCGTCAGGGAAGATGTCGGGGCTCGTGGAATAATCGGTCCCGACCAGCGCAGTTGGCTTGATGACACGCTACCATCAGATGCGATTGTATTATCACATCACCCGCTTGGACCATTTTCAATCGAAGATAATGTGTGGTTTGGAAACTATCCAGAGCGTGCATACCCATGGGATCGTCAAGAGACGCTTGAAATCCTCCAAAAGACGGCTAAAGCAAGCGTAAGCGGTCATATTCACCAGCCAGGACGCACGGCATTCCGTGGAGTTTCACACATATCGGTTAACGCCGTGAGCAAGGAGACCCCAAAGAACCCTGTCAGTGGGAATTATGCACGTCTCAATACTGGGGAGTCACTTGAAATAAAAACAGGTCATGTAGAGTAACGGAGTCACATGCTGTGTAAAATACGTCAGTGCACGATAACCTCCGAATGGCTGAACGGATGGACAATATAACAGGGATATCATTTCCTTTGCCACCGTCTATGATAGTAACTTCCAGTGCGAGGCGAACAAGCGATGTGATGAGGAATGTGCTACCCGACTGATTGACAAGATTGATTATATATCATCGCATAACTAATGTGTCAGTTCAAAAGTAACGCTCGTAGAACTACTCCAAGTGGGACTTCACTTGGAACATACACGTCACGTGAGTTATTTATGATTTCAGGATTTGACCCAGTGGCAGTCACGTATGGCTTTTGAAGATATTCATTAATTTGACCCTGTCCGGAAACAGCAATGAACCGATCAGCAATTGATCGCATTCGAAGGTCTCGAACAGTATCTCCCGCTGCAACAATGCGGTCCCAATCATGCTGTTCATCCAGCGTTGTGAGCATTTCAGATTTATTTATTGAGTGAAATTCCCCGGTGAAGCGTTCTGTCTGGTCGGTCTCAAATCTCGTCGCAACGGTCGTTTGAATCGGAGCTTCAATTGCCTCGCTCGCGAATGTCTCAGCTATCGTAGTTGGCATATCTGTAATAAGTATGATATCGAGAGATGACGATGATGTGGAAATATCCTCCAATGCGGTGGCTGTTGTTTTATCGATAAGGGTACATCGACTGATGATGTCATTAATTGCTGTTCGGAGCTCACTCTGATGATGGGTGGTGATTGCTTTCGCGTACGTCGTGAGCAATGAGATTCGCATTTCGTCATAATCGCTTGCCGACGGCGAGTTGAATGTGTATTCAGGATCAATCACACTGTTGAGTTGTGTCTGGAACTCTCGAAGCGTGTCAAGTAATGAGAGGGCTATCTCATCAGTTCCAATACGCTGAAGCAGGTCCACTATTCGGAGTGTTATCTGCCAGCGTTTTTCTGTCCATGCGTTCCCATAATAACGCCCAACAAGCCCAATCGCCTGTCGAAGCACATGACGGTCAGTTGGTGACCAATGACCGGATTGAACGAATGGAAGATAACTGAGTGACTCTATAAACACAGACCCGCCACGATAAAGCGTGCCATCAATATCGAGACACAGTGCTGTTTTTGAATCCGATTTAGACATTGTATACAGCCAGTTGAACAGTATCACTCAATTTGCGTGTGATTTTATTATCTCTAATCATCGACTCTCGGTTTATCTCAGGATGAAAGTGCGTAACTGTAACTTCGAGATTGATATATCATCGATAGGTAGAATGTGAATATACAGCGTTTGATGAAATATTAGAATAATAAATTGATCTGAATTAATGATACTCAAGTCAATTTTGTTAATCGGACTCGACGTTCTCGCCCCAGTCTCGCTCAACTGGCGTATCGCTTGCATCAATTTGATTTTGAAGCCATGTTGTTGCACTCGTGAGTGTCTCTCCATCAGTGGCTGTCACTTTAATCCGATTATGACCCGCATTTCTGTCTGGATAACAGCCGATTGTCACATCAAATTCCTCACCAACTGTTTTCAGTGCCGAAACGATGTTTGCCTCTGGTTTGACCGTGTAGAGGACGCTTGAAACTGCTTCACCAGTAAATTCCTCTGCGATTTTATTGAACATCGTTTTTAATTCACTCGGAATTCCAGGTAAAACATAGACATTCTCAACAACGCATCCAGGAGCCAATCCTTCAGTGTTGAGCAGTGGGCGTGCATCCTCGGGAATCGTCGCTTCGGCATCAATATCTACATCGATATTCGGCACTGTATCGCTAAGAGCTTCAAGTGTCTCTATGACATCAGCCCGGGCTTGTTCGCTAATCACAAGATTGCGGTCAAATGCATCCGCAACAGCATCAACAGTCACATCATCAGGCGTACTACCAATACCACCAGTAACAATCACCGCATCAAAGTTTCCACTATACTCACGAACGCGCGATCGAATAAGAGAATGTTCATCAGGCACAGTGAGTATCCGCCTGACTGTGACACCGCGCTCTGTCAGGCGCTGTGCAAGCCATGTTGCGTTCGTATTGGTTGTATCACCTGCAAGGAGTTCATCGCCAATAGTCAGGACGGCAACTCTCATTCATACATCATACACACGTATCGTATAATACCACTTTCGTCTGTGAACAGATATCATTCATCTTTAATGAAATATAGATTATACGGATTTGAAAAGAATACCTGCAGCTTTCGCTATCCCCAGAAATCTGTGTGTTCTAGTGTGCAAGCGAGACCAGCGATCTCGGTAACGCAAGATGAATTCGACAATCCGGACTCATTCCACGTTCGACTGCTCACCCGAGATTTCACTCCGTGATATTGATTCGCAGACAACTCTCTTCAAAAATAGGAGTTAGGCGAGAATAGGGTGATTCCCGCCCAGTCTGACGATGGCAACCTACTTGCCGCAAACGATCAAATCATAATCGGAACAATTGCAGCGTCGCTATAGTGTGAGTATCCATTAGGTGAATAGCAATATTTATATCAATTATTTTATGACCGATAAATTATTATTTTGAGCAATTTAATCCTGAATAATACCAGATTAATATATGTCTACGTATTTATCAAAATATAATTGTATAATACACAATTCCTGCATTCATATATACGATGTTTGGCGTTACATTTATTATCATTTGATACATACGCTGTTCATACCCATGGGAATTAGTGAGCTACTGTATATCCTACCAACCAACGAGGCTGATCAGACGCCTGCCACAGACGCACATATTGAGTGTCGTAATTGTGGCACGAATCTCAAGTCTGATTTGGAGACATGCCCTGATTGCGGGGGTAACCCTGCAGTATATGAGATATCATAGTGTGTCTATCGGGAAGCATATGATATGAGTCGATGAGATATGGATATTATTATTAGCTCTTGAGACTCAATTTCTTTGCCTTCTGCCCCAGTGTTTGTAGTTATTGTCAGTCACTTGTGATATCGGATGAGACTGATAGGATCGAGTTATTATAGATTCGTTCGTATAACCTCATTGATCGTTGCCACTTTATTAGGGTTGAATGTCCACTCAGCTTTCCACTCGTTTGGGGCAATCTCAATTGCCATCAATGCTGCTGCTGCCGTCTCAGACTGATGGACAACAAACCATGAGTTGCGATAATCACACATGTATCCGCCATGTATTTTGACATTGTACCCACGTGGCGGGACTTGATCCGGCACTCCATATACGTGCGTATCGACGTCAGCATCCCCAAGCCGCCGATAAACGCTCTCAGTCCCACTTTCATCTAGTAATCGAGAAAGTCGCTGGAAAGATGCCCGATGGACACCTCCATGCTCATATGATAACCGCTCAATATATCGTGAGATAAGTACCAATATCAGTTTTTCTTTATTTGATTCAGGATAGCCTTGAAGACGAAATTGTGCTTCAGTCAGAGCTGTAATAACATCCGGATATTCGATATTTTCAAGACTTGCCGCACCAGTGATGTATCTATCTGAGTTAACCAGCAGTAGCGACGATTCAATCTCCTGCAGTGGCGAACTCGCTGCGATACGACCATTATTTAGCAATATGAGTCGACTCTGCTCATCGCCACTCAACGCTTTGGTATCGACCTCGACAGGCTGTCGGGTGAACATGTCTTCAATCATCTGTCCAATAAGCGATGGTCGATCTGCATTCTCAATAACAAGCGCGTATTCTGTATCGTCAGTACCGGCGATGTGCTGATTCAAAACGGATTCTTCTGGAGGACACGACAGTTCCGTCGTCAATGTAACGGTTATAATACCTCGCTGGTATTAAACCCAATGCGAGCGAATTCGTGTGTTTCAGAGGTTCTAAGTACAATATAAGGTAGTTATAAAGAACAGATGACTGGCTTATCTAATGAGTGGAATGATAAATTCGCGGATTTATACCTATGGATAGGCTATATAAATCGGATATGAAATTCGATGCAGACGACAATAGACCGGCCCTGCTAGCCGCCGGGGTAATGGGAGCTGTAGCGACCGTTGCTGGGAAGCAGATTGTCGCACAACTCACACGCGGTCGTTTAGGTGACGCTGAGGAATATAATGTAGCAAAAGTCATTATTTCGGGACCAATTCAGCGTGACCGCGGTCGACCATCACCATTATCAGCTTCAGGGGCGTCAGCCGCCGATGATATTGTCGAGCGGATTGAGGATGCCGACGATGATGATGCGATTGAGGCACTTCTTGTTGAACTCAATACACCTGGTGGAGAGGTGCTTCCAAGTGATGATATCCGTCGGGCTGCGATTGAATTTGATGGTCCAACAATTGCGTATGCGACTGATACATGCGCATCAGGTGGATACTGGATTGCGAGTGGATGCGATGAGATGTGGGCAAGAGATGTCAGTCTTATTGGCTCGATTGGTGTTGTTGGATCCCGACCAAATGCGTCCGGATTAGCTGATAAACTTGGTATTTCATATGAACAATTCACCGCTGGAGAATACAAGGATGCTGGTGTTCCCCTTCGCGAGATTGAAGACGGTGAACGGGAGTATCTGCAAAGTATCGTCGATGGGTATTATGACCAGTTTGTTGAGACCGTGAGTGAGGGTCGTGATATGGATCCTGAGCAGATCCGTGACACAGAAGCCCGCATCTATCTTGGAAATGATGCACTTGAGATTGGACTTATCGACGAACTTGGGACAGAAGATGACGTCAAAGATCGAATCGAGAATCTAATTGATGCCGAGCCTGAAATTCAAGAATTCAAGCCGAATAGGAGTCTTGCTGAGCGACTGAGTATCGGTACAGAACGTATTGCTTTCGCTGCTGGAAGCGGGGTTGCAAGTGTGTTTACAAGTGATGGAGGCGATATTGATGTCGAATTAAAATAACAAGCATAGGTATAAGCATAAGTATAAGTATAATTTATCTCGAGATTGATTGTCCACTAATCTCATTTTCTTTCTACTCATAGTGTTGCTATGGATTCGATGACGTTTTACTGCATTATTGATTTTGATAGCGCACAAACAGATCAACCAGAGGGAATCATCCGAAGTGCTGTCCAACAGATACTCGATTGTGGCGATGCGGCAGTCGACTCATTTGATGTTGAGAAAGCCGACATGGTTAATGAATATACTGAGCGAATCGCCACACAGGCAACAGTCCAGTTGAGGGTGAATGAATTACAAATAAACATAGAGACCGACACCGACACCGACACCGACACTGACGCAAAACGATGGATTGAGACCCGAATGAATACTGAAACCCCCGCGGGTGTTTACGGGATTCAACTGACCGAACGGTGACATTTGACGAGTGAATAACTGTATAAAAGTATGACTTCTCGATATGATATGCATCAAACTAAATCTTAGCATTGGGTCAGATTTGATGTGAAACTGTACATATCTATTATTTATACATCTTTGAGCGCCGATGACACCGATAAAAATCGATATTATGAAGATTCATTTACCCACAAATTACAATCAGAGTATGTCCAAGGATACGATACCAACGCTGGTCAATCCAGAGTGGCTTGAAACCCGACTTGATGTCTCTGATGTGCAAGTGCTTGATTGTACAGTCTATCTGCAGGCTGGAAGTGGTGAGAAGAATTATGATCTCAAATCTGGGTATGACCATTGGAGTGAAGCACACATTCCAGGAAGTCAGTTTGCTGATCTTATTGAGGATCTCTCTGAAACCGAAAACCCAGAATACCCATTTCAGTTACCAACACCAGATGTGTTCGCCTCTGCAGTGAGTGAGTTAGGAGTGAGTAATGACTCACGAGTTGTTCTGTATGATACTGTTGATCAGGGAAACAATAATGAGTGGGCAGCTCGCCTGTGGTGGATGTTTCGTGTATTTGGGCATGACCAAGTTGGCGTCCTCAATGGTGGCTGGCCTCGGTGGACAGCTGAGAATCGACCGGTATCATCAACGGTGACCACACCAACATCGGCTGATTTCACCGCCGAGTATCGCGAAGAACTCGTTGCCGATAAGGAAGATGTTCGAACTCAGATTGAGGATTCCGATGCGTGCGTTATCAATGCGCTTCAATCAGGCGACCATGCGGCCGAGCGGATTCCAAACAGTGTTAACGTCCCTGCAGTTGGTGATGAGGGTGTGCTTGATACCGATGGTACATATGTGTCTGATGATACGCTTCGAGAGCAGTTCTCAGAAGTTGGCGCAACAGATGCTGATACTGTTACTACCTACTGTGGTGCTGGTATCGCAGCAAGTAGTGAGGCATTAGCACTTCATCAAGCTGGTATTACTGATGTTGCTGTGTATGATGGCTCACTCAGCGACTGGACGGCGGATCCAGACCTTCCGACTGAGCAGGGTGAGTGATGGCGCATCGACCGCAATCCACAGATTGCGACTGCGATATCTATTGAAGTCTTCTTTCGATGATATGAACACCATTTGATTGCTTTTGATTCCTTTTGATTCCTTTTGATTCCTGATTTCTCATATCCCGATTGTAATTGGGCACTATATCACTAGAGCTCGCCGACGGAGGTATGTGGATTACGCTCTAATATATACTACTGAGATGACCCATCAATCAAGCCCTGCTGAGCAGGCGGCGGCGTTGGTCACTAATCCAAACCTCTACGACTCTCTCGTGGATGAATATGACACAGAACTCGAGTTTTATTCGACGCTCAGAAATGATGCACAAAAGTCACTAGAAACGTTTGAGGAGTATGTCAGACTCCGAAGCGTGTTCTTGAATCGAGGTCCGACTGAGGCAATCCGTTCTCGAATTGAAGACCGACTTGACCGAAGTCTCAAAAATATGGTATTGAATAAAAGCCCTCGCGGTCGCGCGTATGCTGTTGATACGCTCACTGAGCTTGAAGGACGTCGACAGACATTTATGCGATTGAATGTTGAAGTCCCTCGGTTGATGGCAGTCGTTCAGACAACAATTGAACATCTATATGATGACGTTTCCTCGCCAACGGACGTTCGTCAACCCTGTGAGTCATTACTGGAGGCAACACCAGCAAATCAACGAGGCGCAATCGAATATCTCTCACGGGTTCGACTAACAGAACAACTGCTCGCCTCTGATAGCCCGCAATCCGATATCAACACTGTCGCACTACAGTATCTCGAAAACATATCTTTCCCGAATGTGGACACAGAAATGACAGCTGCGGAGTATCAACGAGCCGCTGAAGAACGGTCGCCTACCGACCCTGATAAGCAACGTCTCTATGAAGCTGCACTACACGCTGACCCATCAAGCGCACGAGTAAGTGACTATCTGTATTTCACAGCATCAAATCTTATTGAGGACTATCGGCATGGAGGAGATAATATAACCCGGGCTGAACTCATTGTCGCACAAAGACAATTACAGGCAGTTGCCCATATCAATCCAGAGACATGGGATCAAACAAAGCAGGCATATGCCGAATCATATCGGCATATAGCAGATGCTATTGAGGCGGGTGGTGGTCGATGGTTCTCAACACATGCTTCCAATCTTCCGCCCGAGTGGTGGAGTGTCGCTGAGGCGTATGTCAAAGCAGCACAAGCAATCGACGCTGTTGATATGGTTCGGGCAATCAAATATCTCAGTAAATCTGTTCGACACGCCGCGCATGCAACAGATGACTGGAAAATCCGAAAGCATCTCCATCGAACAGCATGGGCGACGTTCGACCGGTTTGATTCAACAGGTGTTGCTGAAAACCCTGAACAATCACGAAGCGTCGAAGAAATTGAGACTGCAATTGCAGGCACACGCTCGGTTCATCAGTGTCGAGAGTGTGAGGCGTCTGCACACGTCGCATTTGAAGCGGGTGATTATGAGACAGTCCACACTGCTAGTGACCGCGCACAATCCGCTGCAGAGCAATCTCCACAAGAGTATATTCATTTTCGAGAATTAGAGGCGATTGAAACGATTGCGACCGCTCGTCAAGCTGAGCAGCGCGGTGAGTATGAAACCGCATTGAAACAGTATCAGCAATTTGATTCTGAGGAATCGCACCTCCAATCAGGAGCTGCCTATCATGCACAACTGTGTGAGATCAAACAAGCAGTGAATAATGATCGGCATAACGATGCACTTCGCATCGCACATGAAGAATTTAATTCAGAATCCATCATTGTCATCGCGACTGAGGCTAGTTGTGGTGTCCTTCGAACGGACTTTGATGATAGTTCTGAGCTTACCGTTACAGACCAGTTTTTATCGATCAACACTGATGCTGTCTCTACTCTTTCTGTCATCCTTCGTTTGTTACAGACTGGCGGGACAACAACGCAGCTACTACAACAGCAGGCAGCTGCCTGTCTTCAGAATCTCTGATAGTGATTAGTTTGAATAGTTTCACTGACGGTGTCGAATGACGCGGATTCAGCGGCTCCCATCACCGACACCGATAATCACGGCGGTTAAGACTTGCACTAATCACTATGAATCATATAGATGATAAATTACTAATGAACTATACTCGAAGAATAGCGATATATGATATAAATAGTATATTCGATGCTGATTACACTGATGCGCAAGCGATACGAATATCTGAGAGCTCACATATATTTTTAGATCAATCTCATTCTTACATTTCAAGTAGTCTGCGTTATTTGTGTGGAATCTCCATCTCTGACGACCACAATCTCCCCATCAAATTGTTTGTTTGCCTGCGATTCGAGTTTCTGCTCATCACCCTCATGTCTTGGGGAGATATGCGTGAGCCAGATCTTCTCACTATTAGATTTTGACGCCACTTGAGCTGCTTCTGACGCGGTTGAATGACCAGTCGAATGGGCTCTTTTTGCCTGCGCTTCGGTAAACATTGCACTATAGATTAACAATGATGCGTTTGACGCTGCATCAACAATAGCATCGGATGGTCTGGTATCTCCAGTATACACTATTTTTCTTCCAGGCATTGGGTCTGATAACACATCCTCAGGTTCGATTGTGTCTCCATCATCCGTCTCAACGGTATGTCCATCCTGTAGTTTTCCATATTTCGGACCAGGATCAACACCGAGCGCTTGGGCTTTCTCAACAAGGAATTCCTGTTTCGATGCCTCTTGTATGGAGAACCCATGGGAGTGTTCTGTGTAGGGAGTCTTGAATGGATGAACAGTGTAGTCTTCTGTGTGAATTGCTGGTTCATCGCTCTCATATCCCTGTATCTCTACTGGATAGCTTGGCCATTCATACGCCCCTGTAATCATATCGATTGCTCGTTGTCTTCGTTGTTCTGGGACATAGATATCAAGGGATCTCTCACGCTCATCCATCTCAAGAGCTTGTATGAGTCCAGGCAGCCCGAGCGTATGGTCGGCATGAAAGTGACTAATGAAAACAGCGTCAACGTTTGGTGATGAATTGTATTTCATCAAACGCTGTTGAGACCCCTCTCCACAGTCAAATAGAATTTTATCACCAAATACATTCAAATAGATACAACTTGTTCCGTATTGAGAGGTGGGAACACCACCACTTGTCCCAATAGCAGTAACCTGCATACCTCAGTCTATACATCCACATGACTAAATCATATGCATCACACATCGCTCATAACCCGACATCAAGGATAACTGTACAGGCGGTCAAGGCGACTGCCCCAGGGGTGAGTTCACGACGCAGACTAATATATCATCGAATGACTTGGACAGCGTTAGACGTGTTACACCATTCGATTCGACAATTGAACATGACAAGTGACTGTATTTATGCTCTTCATCACGGTAAAGCTGGTATTGTAATTCACCGCCGGTATATTACATCTATATTTCAAGCTACGACACGCAAGATATGAAATTTCAGTAAGTGAGGAAACAACAAAACATACTCACATATACAAAGAGAGAACGTCTACTCAAGTCAAGTTAATCAGTAAATGCCCGTTATTGAATATTACTTTCTCATCAGATTAATACAAGTCATCCCATTTATTCATAAATCATCGCGCAGTATCAAAATTGCATGATTCGTAGATAAAGTCAAATATAGGGTATAATATCACAGAATTTTGCTATTATTTTGGCAAGGCTATAAATATATGATCCAAAAACGGCTATCGATATGTACTTTATAATAGCATAGCAGCGAATATTATAATTCAATTCATGATTGAATGGTTATTATTCGACGGTATCAACAGCACATGTTCCCGATCGATCAAGCGTTGATAAATTTGCGGCATTACCATCCATTGGGATCCCGCCAATAGGATCCTCAGATAATAATAGTGATCCATCGAGATCGACATAATCGAATAGGGGAGCAAGATTCCAAGCCGCTGCGATTGATACGTTTGATTCGACCATACAGCCAAGCATTGACTCACAATTGACAGCATCAGCGACAGCAGCGATCCGACGCACCTCGCGGAGAGTGCCGCATTTCATGAGCTTTGCAACAATGATATCGACTGCATCGGACACCCGAGAAACGTCTGCGGCTGTAATAACTGACTCATCAGCTGCAACTGGAACGCTCCCGTACGCTTGAACGAATTGTAACCCGTCAATATCGTCAGCAGGCACCGGTTGTTCGAGAAATTCAATATCATAATTAGCCAGGATGTCAGATATCTCAACAGCCTGTTGTGATGTCAATGCAGCATTGGCATCAGCCCGAATTTGTGCATCGGGTGTTGCTTGACGGACTGCTGCTATCCGCTTGTGATTACGCTCATTATCATGACCAAGCTTCAGCTTCAAAATATCAAATCCGTTGTTTACTGCCGTTTCTGCCTTCGCTTGCATTGCACGAGGGGTATCTAAACTGATTGTGTATGAGGTTTTCGGGATATCAGTTGGATCTAACCCCCAGAGCTCATAGAGGGGCATGTCTGCTCGCTTGCCAGCTATGTCAGCCAATGCCGTTGAAACAGCAGCGCGAGCGGCTGGATTCCCTCTGACGTGATTATAGAGACGCTGCTCGATAGCATGGCGCGGTTCCATGCCATGACTTTCAATAATCTCAAGAAACTCCGGCAGAATAGCTCGCATTGTGGCCGCGGTTTCACCATAATACGCTGTAGGTGTAGCCCCACCAATGCCGATATGCCCATTCTCATCTTGAATTCTGATAAGAGTGATTTCGACTCTTTCAGTTGTTCCTCGAGCGATATTGAAACTGCCCGTGATATTGAGACTGATTTGATTGAATGAGGTTTTCATTTGAGCACCGCATTGAGAATCTTTGTTGCATCAAATCGAACTGGATCCGTGGCAGGCGCATCAATAGCAGCAGCATAATCTGCAACCGCCGTACGTGCTTTTGCCTCTTCGATATGATGCGTATTGATCGCACCTGCAACGACCTTCGCTGGTGATACGAGTCCAGAAAGTTGTTCATAAGTTCTGATATATTCATCAATCGGTGGAAGCGAGATATGGTCATATCCTCGGATAGCTTCGCGGTTGGCAGCATGACAGAGGATAAGTCCGTCTGGCATTGCTCCGTGGAGAATACTTGTCGTCACGCCTGAGTATGCAGGGTGAGCAATCGACCCCTGTCCTTCAACGATAATAAGATCATTCTCAGCAGCTACCTGCTTGATCATACGCTCAACTGCGCCAGCAGCAAAGTCTGAAATGACACCATCAACAACAATCCCCCGGTCTGTGATCATAACACCAGTCTGACCGGTCGGGATAACGGCTGCATCGATTCCCTGATCACGAGCCGTCTGTAGAAGTTCAAATGAAGTGGTCATTTTTCCCGATGAACAATCTGTGCCGACTGTAAGAACAACCGTAGCGTCGACATTGTCTGCAGTGCCATCGCTGACGGTCAAATCATCTGGGGGCTTACGAACATCCCATATCTCACAGTTATGTTCATCAGCGAGGCGAGAAATGCGTTTGTCATCTTCTAAAAAGTAATGGAGTCCATTAATGATGTCACAGCCATTAACAAGCGCGTCTTGGATATCAGAACGCCACGTGGAATCAAAACCACCACCAATCGGGGCAATGCCGATACTCAGTGCATCAACTTCACTGGAGACTTGACTCATTTCTTCAATGATAGGCGCGTCTTGAACATCTGAGACATAATCACAAACGCGTTCGCCTGTCTTTGTTCTGTCAAGAACTGCAACGACATTATGATCGCTATACCGAAGAATTCCAATGGCGGTCTTCGCGTGGTTTGGGAACTGTTCATGTGCAAGTATCGCAATACGCATATATATTATATACCTCTAAACTGAGATAAATCGATCTTATTTATAATCTTAGGCAAGCAGAATGCAGAAAGCAGATATAACCTCAAATCATCGCTTCTCGACGCTCAATAGAGGATGATAGTATGACACTCCTAGTCTCTCTGGTATCAAAGACTCAATCGTGATTAACCATACCGTTTGAGAAAGGTGAGATGACATAGAGAAAATAGTTCATACGATGATGCTGTGACTTCATGAGCCTCGGGTATGTACTGAAAATCTCTCATATCACCACTATCCAGATATTTTTGAGTGAGACTCCATTATGCTCTAAATATGGGCATTGAGTCGGGGAGTGGTGATACAAAGGAGATGAATGACCACGCCTCATTGCGGAGAGAACTCGGCAGTGAAGATATTGCGTTTGTAAATGATATAAATACGCAGATTGGGGATCTTGTCGAAGGAAGTCCGGCGATTGAGCATGAATATATTCTTGGAGATATCTCCGATTACAGTATCTCCTCGAATGGTCATGGTCACTTTGATTTGGTTCATGAGGATTCATCACTTCACTGTGTTATATTTCGCTCTCGAGTAGACAAGCTTCAAAATGATATTGAGCAAGGAATCTTAGCCGCGGTGAGTGGAGATATTTCTTATTATGAAAGCGAAGGGAGCGTCTCGATTCTTGTTCGAGATATAATTGCGGTCGGACAAGGGATATATCAGCAGACATATCAGGAAAATAAACAGACACTCGCAGAAAGTGGCTATCTTGATGAATCAGCCAAGCAATCACTTCCATATTTGCCGAAGCATATTGGGATTGCAACTAGCGGTGACAGTGACGCTCGTCAGGATGCCGTGACAAGCATCCATGATCAGTATCCAGACATTAATATCACTGTTCAAGATACGAGCGTTCAAGGAAACGACGCATTAGTCTCGTTGATGGATGCAATTAGCAGTCTTGACGATAATGCACGAATCAAATTAATTATCCTGACTCGTGGCGGTGGTGCAGAAAAGCATCTTCGGGTATTCAATGAAATCCCATTATGTCGTGTGATTCATGAGACAACAACGCCCATTGTGGTTGGTGTTGGTCATGAGACTGACCGAACGCTTGCTGGGGCAGTCGCAGATACACGCGTTATGACACCGACTGAGGTTGGCAAGACTGTTCCAGAAAAAGACGGGTTGCAGGAAGAACTTGAACGACTCTCTGCCGATCTTAATCATGCGTATACCAACACAGTCAAACAAGCAATTGAACAGAAGCATGACCGCCTAAACAGCGCGTATGATCGTCAGGTTACAGACGAACTTCGATCGGTGTCCAACCGTCTTAATACTGCATATGAAACGGTTAAACAACAGAAGGCACACGAGCGTGAGAGAGCCAAAATGATCAAGCCATATGAGCGTACGATTCAACGACAGCGGCTCATAATCGGAGTGTTAAGTATATTACTTGTGGTAGCAATCATATTGATTACTGGTAATATATGAGCGATAACCAAACACACACAAGCGATGAGTCAATCACGGCACAGATTGAGCGTCTTGAAGCTATTATCACCGAACTTGAGGGTGGTGATATCTCATTAGAGCGAGCACAGCAGTTACACACTGAGGGAGAGCGCATCCTCAAAGCGCTTGAAGATGAGTTTGATCTTGGCGAGGGAAAGATTATCGAGCGATCAGAAAATCACAATTGATACTGATTAAGGCGAATAGTTTCATTGACGATGTCGGAAGGTGCATTTTCAGCGACTCCAGTCATTGATACGGATCGCCACGGTGGTAAAGACTCGAAGTAATCACAATTGAGAGTTGAGAGATAGTCCCGCACATGACTATCACATGTATATATCTCATGTATATGTGTATGCTCGACGATTCGATGAACCGTCTCAGCCTCTCGATAGCCATTGATTGACATCCTCCCGCGCTTGTATTCTATAATAATGGATAGGTAACCGAGATCATAAAAGTGAAATTACTATCAAAGTCATAAAGGCAAACTCTGATTCCAAAGTATCAAGCGTGTTCTCACCCTGGCGAATGAGTAATGTCGGGTCAGACGCCTCATGGGGGTCACCATCCTGGACCACCTCGTTTTCTTTCCTGCAGTGATTGTATTGTCGATCCAATATTTGTTGATACGGAACATGGATTCGATCGTGATAATCTTGCTCCGACAATATCAGGTCAGCCGAATAAAGATCCTGAAAACTATGATTCGGATGCGTTTAGCTGGCGTGTCATTACTCGACCACCACAGAGTACAGCCACAATTGAGCATGCATTGAGCCCATACGACCATCGAGAGCGTTACGACCATGGATTACACAACACCGCTGAGTTCAATCCAGATGAACCAGGAACGTATACAATTGAATTGAAAGCTCCTGATACGACACATGAATTGACGATCCATGTATTCGACAGTCCAGGTAAGCATCAAAAAGCGGATGATATAGCGGATAATGCTTCTCCCCCACGTATTAGTCTTGATGGGTATTATGATGCAGAGATAGAATCATTTGTAATTGAGTCACATCCGGCACTTGCACCCAATAGTGAGGCACGTGACTCAGATCTTATCGTTGAGTTTCTCCCACACGATGCGAGTGAGCTTGATGCTGAGGATATCAATATAACTGAAACAAAAGCACAGATTCCAATTACGGCACTAAGTTCTCCAACAAATGTGTATGCTGCCCCTTTCGATGGTCAGTGTGTCGGTGTGCGGGATCAAATATGTCTTGACCCTGAAACAAAGACAGTTTCACTCCCAAATCGTCCACCTGATTGGCTCGACAATGCCGTAATATATGAGATTTTCACTCGTTCATTTGCAGGGACTCCCGGTGAAACCACATTTGAAACGCTGAGTAAACGAGTATCATATCTGAACTCTTTAGGTATTGATGTTGTATGGCTGACCCCAATTGTTCCCGCATGGAGTCCAACCGTGGACCGTGCTCCAGGCGGACCACATGGGTATAGCGCAACCAATTATTTTGATATTGCTGATGATTTAGGTACGCTGGCGGAATTTGAAACATTTGTTGAGGAATGTCATGATCATGATATTCGAGTCTGTTTTGATCTTGTCATTAATCACTGTGGATGGCCGCATACGTTTTTTCAGGACACTGTTGCTAAGTTAGATACTGATTCGGATTCAGATGATATCAGCACCTTTCCGGATATTACATCCTGGAATACCAACTCAAAGTATTTTGATTGGTTTGACCGCCAGCAAAGAGGGAATAAACACGATGCTGCCCCTGCACAGACAAGTTTCTTTGATGTGAGATATCAGCCAAATCTTAATTTTGGTAATGTTGCGCTTCGGGAACATATCCTCGCTAGCATCGAATTCTGGGCTCGGCGGGTTGATGGATTTCGGTGTGATATTGCATGGGGAGTACCGCACAGTTTTTGGGTAGAGGTTCGTGAGCGAGTTCGGGCACAGAATTCTGAGTTTTTCCTGCTTGATGAGGCAATCCCGCGCAAGGCTCGCTTTGCCGCCTCGGAGTTCGATTGTCATTTTGATACGTCAGGATTCATGCGATCTGTGCATGCAGTCGCACAGGGGAAACGGTCACCAACAGATCTCCTCGCCGATATTGCAGCCCGCAGAAACGATGGATTCCCACAACATACTCACTTACTCAATGCGACGGAGAACCATGATGAAGCTCGATTAACCTATCAGGCGATGCTTGCTCAACGACCCGCTGCAGAGAAAATCCAGCGAGCGGCAATGGCAGCAGCAGTCATGCTTCCGGGGATCCCAATGGTATATTATGGGCAGGAGCGATTGATCACTAAGCATGGTCAGCGTCGAGAGGCTGCATATCCGGACGACCCGACCCAAAGCGATGATATCGAGTCAGATCCATACAAGCGAGCGTTCATAAACTGGTCGACACTTCCTACAGAGCACTTTGCCTTCTATCAGCGTCTTATCGCGCTGTATCACGACTCACCAGTGTTTGGGGTGAAATCAAAACTCACCCGAGTCGCTCACCGGAGTGAGACACCCACGGACGTGCTTGTCTTCGCTCGAAACGCGGGGATGAATGAGCCGAAGCGAGTAATTATCATTAATTTCGCTGAAGAGTCCCGACACGTGGACCTTCGGGCAGTTGTTGATACGACAGACCAGTTTACTGGTAATGATATCAGCGTGGATACAACACCATCTGAAGATATTGTTACTGTTAACGTTGAGACAGTGGCAGTGCTCAAGACTCCATCACTACTTGGACAGAATGTCCCGCCACAGTCATGATGTTATGTATGTATTGTTTATGTATTTCAATAGAGTGAATTGTGGTAAGATCACTTACTGGGTTTCTCTGGATTCTAGAGCATGACATCCTCCGCGCTGTGAACGGCGCGGTTTCCTCCGTGGGAGTGTTGGAGATTGCAGGGTGCAGTCCCACCGACCCTCGGAGCTGGTGTTGCCCGGCGAGAGTCGAGTCAACATCAGCGGACTCGGAGTTACTGCGTGTCTGCTTCCAGTAGTCAACTCCAGTCAGTTTCTATGAGAATACGCTGGGTATCGACTGGTTCCGATAATCGCTTGGGTACCGTGGGCGGGCAGGTCGCCATCGCAGGACTGCGCGGGGAATCGCTCTGTTTTTAGTGTGTTTCCTACATAGTTCACTGTGAGCGTTCACATCTTAGCGTGGTCACATCACGTGGATAGATTCCCAAGTGATGGCGCGTATCCACGGTCTGCGTGGGATTGCGCCTGTTCATCAGATAATTGATTAAATGATTCTGAAGCGGCTAGCAAGCGATTGTGCAATATCGAATAAGAATAATATTTTATCAATTATCCGTTGTATCCACACGACAGTGTCCATGATGAATGTCAGAGGCTTAGCTTATAGTGAGTGATTGATAATTATTGATTATACAACTATTTGATACGTAAGACTGACAGACTCAGTATTACGTGATTTTCCTTTGGCATCGA
>ERZ1034497.9-NODE-9-length-32568-cov-10.340664_pt1 | contig 32568 bp, 25 predicted proteins | sample MGYA00520644_ERZ1034497 | MGnify/ENA primary metagenome ERZ1034497 (study PRJEB33760, sample SAMEA4777690) | hypersaline lake metagenome | biome: hypersaline environment; feature: brines | place: Spain | collected 2014-08 | depth 0 m ...
CAGGAAGCCCCGCCCTCAGCGAGGCCGTCAGGCCGAGCAGGGCGGGGTAGTTCACGATGGTGCCATATCGATCCCAGATTCAGACATTCGCCAGACAGAGAATCCCCCTGCGACGCCAAGGCTGCCGGCAAACCAGAGTATTATTACATAACTACCAGTGATTGCAACAAGTTCACCGGCGATGACAGGCGCGACAAATGACCCCAGCCAACCAGCAACACTCGCAATCGAGACGGCTGTGCCGGCAGCCTTTGGATCAACAAATTCCTGTGCTGACTGGTACAGTAGTCCAATTTGAAGTTGAATGACTACTCCCGCCAAAATGAGCATCATGACCAATATGGTGACTCTGACTGTGTAAAAAAGAGCAACCGTGACCACGATAGCACCAACAAACGATGCGGCGAAGATAGGTCGTCGACGCTGATTCAATACAACATCCGAGACCCATCCACCAACTGGTCGGGCAATAATACCAACAGCTGGGAATAAGGCAACAAATGTCCCGCTCTCCGCCAATGAAATATCATACTGCTGGATAATATATGTAGGCATCCATGAATTGAATACCATATATAATGAGTATGCAAGGACTGTAACAATGACAATAGACCAGATATTTCGATTAACAAACACCTGTCTGAATTCAGCAAATGTAGGTGATTCAGCCGGCGTTTCAAACCGAGTGACATTCCCAACCGCAAAATAAAATACAACTGACGATACCAGAACCGCTGCGCCAAAGAGTGGAAACACGCCTGGCCAGCCGACGATTTCGGCAACACGGGGGGCGCTAAATTGCCCGAGCGCGTATCCTGCTGGGTATCCAGAGATAATCACCGATGTTGCCGTTGCCCGTCGGGTTGGTGGAACAGTACTTGATGCAACATTGATACAAACAACCCATAAGACAAACATTCCAGCACCAGCGAACAGCCGCGAAGCAATGAGTAACAATATGTTTCCTGCGCCGCCGGCAAACCAATCACCCACACTCCCGATAAGAAGTACAACAGCAGCGGCAGGGACAACGCCACGAGTTTGGACACGGTCGAGGTATAGCCCGACTGGTATGCCAACAACCGTTGCTGTAACCTGTGGCATCGAGACAAGGGCTGCAGCCGTGGCTTCGGTGATATCGAGGTCGTTCATAACTACTGTGAGAATACTCGCTGGAGTGATGAGATATGAGCCGACGAATAACAGCACCAGCCACCCAGTTGCAATGGTGACAATACGCCAGAATATTATACTTGTCTTCTCTGTCGACTCAAAAACCTCCATACTATTGTTGGATTGAGGTCTGAGGAAATTCTATCGATTCGGCGAATATACGGGGCAGTTGATGACTGGGAACTGAGAACTGAAGCCACCCCATGACTATTAACAGAAAGTCGCCTGCTGGAGCGAGAGTTCGGATATATTATCGACAGTCATCAATCCCGCTCCAGCATAGAACGAATGTCAATGGTTCTTTGATGTTCAAAGGTGATAAAGAATAATCCAGCCCTAGTCTCAGCCTCAGTCAACCACAAGATCATCCACCTCCACAGTATCGGGACGTAACACAATATCTAGCCGTCTTTGCTATTTATGCTACGACACGGGTTCAGACTCGAATTCGACATACATTATCCAAACTTTCCTGTGATATAATCCTCGACTCGTTCGCTCTGTGGGTTTTCGAAGACCTGATCGGTGTCACCGTACTCAACAAGCTCACCGCCGGTCAGAAACACTGCTGTCTGCTCTGATATCCGTGCGGCTTGTTGCATATTATGAGTAACAATAACAACCGTATACTCTTTGCTGAGTTCGGCAATAAGATCCTCAATCTTCGCGGTTGCAATCGGGTCCAGCGCCGACGCAGGCTCGTCCATCAGGATCACTTCCGGATCGACTGATAAACACCGAGCAATGCAGAGCCGTTGTTGTTGACCGCCCGAAAGGCCGAGAGCGTTGTCATCAAGACGGTCGTGAACCTCATCCCACAGCGCGGCGTCCCGAAGACACCGCTCAACCAGTTCCTCGCGTTGTTCTTCGTCACTGCGACCGAGTAACCTCGCGAGCACGCCGGTGTCAATATCGCCGTGTTTCTCCGGACCATATGCAATGTTTTCACGGATAGATTTCGGAAACGGGTTCGGTGACTGAAATACCATTCCAACCCGCTTTCGGAGTTCAACGAGGTTCACACCATCTTGATAGATCTCCTGACTATCAAGCGTAACCGACCCATCAATCCGCGCGCTTGACACGCGGTCATTCATCCGATTGAGACATCGAAGGAATGTCGATTTTCCACAACCGGAGGGACCGATAAGTGCGGTTACACTCTTTTCAGGAATTTCCATCGACACGCCTTCTAGCGCTTGGTCATCGCCGTAGTACACATCAAGATCGTCGACCCCAAGCTTTGTTGGGACGTCAAAAGAGTACTCACGCCACTCTTCGCGGACGTATTCATCGGTTTCGCCGGTCGTCGTTCCGACCATGCTGTCAGTACTATTGGTATCGTCGGTATCCTCGGTCGTAGTGTATGTAGTTTCACTCATGTTGGAGCTTCCTCCGGAAGTAGTATCGCGCTCCGATTCCAACTGCGTAGAACGAAAGCACAATAAAGAGCAGGACGAATGCAGTCGCCCACTGGAACTGCTCGGGTGAACTGACGGTGTCGCCCAGTCCAACCCCTGCAGTAATAAGCGCATATAATTGGAAAGGCAGAGCGGTTGTTGCCTGAAGCAACTCAGGATTCGCAACGAATGGTGGCGTTGCGGTGAACTGGAACCCACCGATGACATCAGCTGTCTGACCGCCTGGTACGAATGTCCCACCGGTCATCGTTAATAGAATAGGCGCAGTCTCACCTGCAATCCGACCCACACCAAGGATGACACCGGTCACGACGCCAGGCAATGCTGCCGGCACAACCACACTCCGAATCGTCTGCCATTTCGAGACTCCTAGCGCCGCGCTTGCGTCGCGGTACTCGTCAGGGACGGCGAGTATCGCCTCACGACTCGTGATCAGCACGAGCGGTAGTAGCATGAATCCGAGCGTCAGCATCCCCGAGATCAGCGACTTGTTGCCGCCGAACCGTGGCACTAAGAATGCAAACCCGAAGAGTCCGAAAACAATGCTTGGCGTGCTCCATAATCCATTTGTGGCTACCTCAACCACTTGAGTAAACCGACCGCGCTCGGCGTATTCGGTCAGGAAAACCGCTGCTCCAACGCCGAGGGGAACCGCAAACAAGACCGCGCCAATCACAAGCCAGATTGTCCCGACAATCGCAGGCAGCACGCCCTGGAACTCGTTGAACAGTGACGCACCGTTCATGACGAACGGCAGCGAGATTGGAAGTGTCACGCCAAATACTGTTGGACCGACCCCAAGACCAACTGTCGCGCCTGTGAATAAGCCTGGAACTCCCTTCAAAGTGGTAAACGCAATGAGAATAAACAGCACCCCAACAATGGAAGAGGCATTCAAGTAGATTAATAGATATGCTCCCATCCGCCGACCACGCGCGCCAAAGCCTCCGTATGTTTTCGCCGCAGCCCACCCAGTGAGAAGCGCACAAAACAGAGTCCCAACTGGGATCACAAACTCCGCGGTCAGCGACGCCTGCTGTTCCCAACTTAGCTCCCAGATCCACGCAGGACCGATTGTACCGGTGAGATATACAACACCTATAAACAGGGTCACCGCGCCCGCTGGGAGCGTCGAGCCGATGTCCTCTCGTAGAACGGCTGTCACCGCGAATGCTGCCCCCCCGATAATAAGCGCGATAGGCAGCCATGTAATTCCGCCGACCCCGATTACTTGCGCCATGATCCCACCCAGGGCGAACCATACGAGCGAGAATGTCGCAGACGCAACGAGACCGGCGCTCGAGCTAGGCTGTGTCTCAACAACGCCTACGTATGACCCGATGCCAAAACCGATCACGACACCGCCGAGTAGAACCAATATTCCACCTAACAGTGTTACGATCGGGATCCCAGCGACGGGATCGCTGATTGTGATAATCTCGAACAGTGCAGCTAGCGATAGTGCGAACAATAGTGCCGACAGTCCGATAGTGACCGCTGCGATCGCGTCCACCCCTGAGGTGTCGCGACTGATGAGCCGAGTTTCTGTCGCACCCGCCATCAACTCTCACCCCCGAGTTTCCGTTGCATCTGCCACTCGATATACTGCGAGCCAATTGAAATGACGATGACAGTAATGAACAGGATTACGCCTGCTGCGAACAGCGCGTCCATCTGGAGTCCGTCAGCCTCGCCATAGTTATTCGCAATCAATGAAGTAAGGGTAGCCTGACCATAAAACGCGTTATATAGTGGTTTCGTTAATTGCGGGACACCCCGGAGCATAACCGTTGCCGCCATTGTCTCACCGATTGCCCGCCCGACTCCAAGCAAAACTGCCGCCGAAACCCCAGAGAAGGCAGCAGGCAGCGTAATCGAGGTCATCGTCTGCCAGTCGGTTGTCCCCATCGCCAACGACCCACTCTTCATCGACTCAGGGACACTATTGAGGGCATCCTCGGCGACCGACACAACCGTCGGCAACGCCATCAACCCAACAACGATTCCAACAAACAAGTACGACCCTTGACCGGTGATCTGAAATTGGTCGGCCGCCCATGGGCTTAGGATGGTGAACCCGATGAACCCATAAACGATCGAGGGGATGCCGGCGAGGATCTCGACGCCTGGCTTGACGAGTTCACGGACGGTTGTCGGCGCAATCTCTGAGAGAAAAAGCGCTGCTGAAACGCCAAGAGGTGCGGCTACCACTGTCGCAATCGTTGTCACCATAACTGTGCCGTGGATCATTGGGACCATTGAGTATCGAATTGGTGGTGACACCGCATCCCACTGAACCTGTGTGAACATCCGGAGCCCTGGCACACTGACACCGAGAACACTCTGGCTTTCGTATTGAATCACGGGAACTGACTTCATGAAAATAAATAGCGTGATCAAAAGCAGGATCAAGATGGTTGAAACCGTCATCGAGAGTGTCAGCATCCGCGCAGTTAGTCCCTGATAGTTCAGCCACCCATAGCTAGCTGCGATGAGAAATATGCCGAAGGGAATAATGGTAAATGGCGATACAAGTAGGAATCCAACAAGCGCTGACACCAGCGCGATTGTCATAATACCAACTGTCGCAACAGCTAGCGGCTCCTGATCCCCGACAAAACTGGATAATCGTTGCCACCGATGCGTGAGCGCGTTACGCGCGGCGACAACTTGTGTTCCTATCATAATATGTTACGTATGGTTATGAACAAAAAACGGACGGAATATTATCGACGGACGGTACCTACACCTGATCTGGTAACTTCTCAGCCTCAGCTTGGATATCCTTCGTAGGTAGTGGGATGTAATTATTCTGCTCGACGAATACCTGCTGACCGAATGATGTCAAGAACATGTTGAGGAATGCACCTTCCTGCATATCGGTCCCACCTGGAGTCTCCTCAGTGATCCGCGTGTACATGTGGAGGTCACGATTAAGCGGGTAGGCGCTGTCGAAGATAGTGTTCTCAGCGTCCTTATCCGGCTTGTAGACCGTACCGTCAAAATCGATTGCGACTGGTGGGACCTGGTCGCTCGTGAACGCTAGCGCCATATATGCGATTGCGCCTTCGTTGTTTGCGACCGCTTCGGCAACCTGCTGATTCTGCCCGAATCGCGAGCTAACGCCTGACATCGATGCGTCAGCGGCGCCCAGCATATTCAGCCGGAATGAGGTGTCAGTACCGGAGCCTTCAGCACGACCGATAACGAAGATCTCTTGATCTGGACCACCGATCTCCGACCAATTAGTAATCTCACCCTGGTAGATCCCTCGGACTTGCTCGCCGGTTATCTGGGTCACGCCTGCATCGAAGATTTCCTTGCTCACAACGACTGGCTGACCGTCGCGACCGACAACATGGTCAACGTATTCCTCTGATGCTTTCTCGTCGCTGATCCCGAGTTCAGCGGTGATTGGACCAGAGGAGTTACCAATGTCAACGAGTCCGTCACGGACTGCTTTACACCCGGTTCCTGAGTGACTCAAACTCACCGTTGTCGGGTATGGCGGGTCGGAACGCGTTTCGGTTGGGTCAAAGCCATATAAACTCGCGAAGTAATCTGCGAGGTTCATATCGGTATTGTCGAACTCGCTCCATCCTGGCACAGTGCTCTCGTCGGTGGAGCCCCAGTATTCGCCGTCACTCGGTGGCGCGTTCGCATTCCAGTAGGAACTGCCCTTGTTCGAGATTGGATAGACAGTCGATGACCCCTCTGCGTTGAGGAGGCTGATTTCACTACCACCAGAGCTGTCACTACTGTCAGAACTGTCGGAACTATCGCCACCGTCGGATTCCTCACTACTGTTGCCCTCACTTGACGAGCAACCGGCAAGACCGGCTGCGCCGATTGCCCCTGAAGTAAGGAGGAACTTTCGCCGCGATACTTGTGTGTCGCCCGCGTTGGCTTTTGACATCGAGTAACTGTCTATCAAGTTCAAGTAAAACGATTTATAATACCCCTACCGAGGACTCAATAGATGTGACGTTTGAAGCTAGTGCTATATATTTCATTATAGCACTCCATGCGAGTAATGTTTCCAGGGAATGAAACTTATCAAGAGTTACCCATTGGAGACGCAGACTGCAAATATGCACACCGAGAAGTCCAGCAGGGTCACCGTTAGCGACGTGGTGACAGCAGTCGACGATCCCGACGCCGACGCCGACACTGTCCGCGACGCGCTCAGACCAGTGACCAATGACGGGATGGTCACCCAGACGGCGATCGAGACCACCGTGTCCGACGTCTCAAAACTTCTTGCGACAGCAGAGACCCGAATTGAACTCGCCGGAGATGCTTACGACGATATAGCTAGAGTAACCGAACCTGTTGAGGATATCCCAACGGTGCGGGCGCGTCTTAACAGATTCAGTGAGCGGTTGTCGGCAATCGAATCGCGGATTCCAGAACTCCGTCCTGGGATATCAATCCCAGAGGACGTCGAAAGCCAGCCCGTCGAAGTCTACAAGTTCGCGGTCCACATCCGAGAGATTATCGTGATTGCACAGGAGGCGATTGAGGCGGCTGAAGATTTCTCGTTCGATGCTGAGCAGTTCGAGTCGTGGCTGAATCGCCCGGACCGCCGCTACGACGAGTTCGTCGAGGACTTGGAGGTGGTAGTTGACGCAGCCGATGAACTCGCTACCACAGTTGATGAGCTGGTGGACGAGTCTATGACCATGACCGTGGATCCGGCGGTCCAGTGGGCGGATGCCACGATGCGGACACAGGTGCTCTTACTTTTACTCACCGACCTCCATGCGGAACTTGCTGATCTCCGCACGCTTGCCGACCGCACAGATGCCTATATCCGAACCGGACTCGCCGATCGAATAAACCGGGCGGAGGAGCAGGTCACTGATCTCAACTCAGCGCTCGATACGCACGCCACTCCAGCATGGCGTGACCGGTTCGGGGACGACGTCGAGGCGTTTGATGCGACCCTCAAAGGATTCGACCCGCCAGTTGACTGGGGCGCTATTGACCGGGCACTTACGGAACATCAACCGAATTGTCCTGATAAGGAGTAATGTGACCACATGATGCGCTTGGCTTAGCTATGCTGGCACTCCGTCGAACAGCATGCGCCATCACTCGCGTTTGAATCTCCCCGTGTATAATGTGCACCTCGCTGAAGTCTCATCTGTAAGGTCTGCGAGTAAAAACGTATCAGATATAAAATGGTAGTTGTATTGCCAACGACTGTTAAGCAACATGTTGTCGTCCTAATCACCAATTCATTCGAGACGGTGAAAACGGACAAATGATAGACTCTACTCTAGAGACTAGTTGCTAGATCTCTTATCACCCTAATGCGTATCTAGATATGGAAACACATTCATTACAGCGAGTCTGACTCTCTTGATGCTGGGTCTGTTGCACCAACACTCGACTGAAAGAGCGCTTGTTAGCACCTCAAGAACTTTCTCAAAGAATTATTTGAGGCAGTGAGTTGAACAATGACGTTTTCCCGTCAACATACCTGTCAGCTTGGATATTTAATTCGAGCTGAATTATTTGAGCGGACCAGCGCAGTTCGTCGACTCACATCCGCCGGACGTCATTGACCGCCTCCTGAACTCGCTTCGAGACGCAGTTCTTGTTGTCCAGCAGGAGTGGGAACGAGCCGATGAACTTGATTCCGCTGTTACGTGCTGTGAGTAGGTCCGAATTTTGCTGAGTTCTGATCGACACAAGAAGTCTGTGTTCACTCATAAGATTTATTCGCAGGTGTCTTCGCATCATTCATTATCGAGCCCCGAAGCTTCCAGAAGGGTCGGGTCACAAGCCGTTGCACGAGTAGAGCCATATTTGTCTGGATCTCTCGTAACGTCTAAATACCAACCTTTGGCTGGATATTGGTCCTTCTTCACTACGAGGAAACCCTATCCCTCATTAAAGAAAGCAACGGTGAATAAAGAAGGGGCATAGAGTGATATACTACTCAGAGCCTATCCCTACTGTCTTTTAATCTATCTGAGAATTTCACTTTGGTATCTCTGATAAGAATCTTCCCCGATTGTATCCCAGAAAACGAAACAGAAGAGACTGAGCACTATTGGCGCTATCGATGGTGCACTCGCATTACCGTGGATGTTGTAATTCCGTTGGCTTGTTCTAACTATACGAAGGAAGTGATTGGTTGAGGAGAGTTCCTCGTCCAACGTTTCGGTATTTCCGAGTACCCCTCCCATCTGACGGAGGTAATCAATATCGTACCTAGCAAGATCATCAATCTCCGCCAATGTGTTCTGTACCTCAGGTTCTGCTTCATATTGACGCCAATATTGAAATCGGTCGTAATAATTGATGTTTTTTTTTTTTTCAAGCAGAAGACGGCATACGAGATCCACAGAAGACCCTCCTAAATTACCGTCTTGATTTAGGTCACATCTCCTCTTCGTCAGTCCATCGAGAATAGCCAAGGAACTGGGATCAAAGAGCCATTGCAGAACACCGGACGTGACAGGATGCGCCCAGTCACCGGTTGAACTTGCGCGAAAGAAACCAAAATCGCATGACAGCGTCGGCACTCTCAAATCTCATTCGACCGGTAACAGGATGCCGCCTCCCGGATTTGAACCGGGGACAGCTCGATCTTCAGTCGAGTGCTCTCCCAGTCTGAGCTAAGGCGGCTCATTTCAGGTGAGGCTGACTGCGTAAAAAAGGGTTTCGAATCGGAAAACCACCTGACTGCGTTGCCACAGATGAATAGAGATACAATAGTAACCGTGACTCATCACAACATCAGTCTCTCTCCGCCATCCGGTATAACTTTGTAATCACCAGTTGAAAAAATCAGTCCTCGCTTTGATACTGAAAAATTGCTGTGCTTCGGTGGTCGAAACTCGGTCACCGATCAAGCTAATTTTGCTCGGTGAGAATAACTTATTATCATAGATATGACATTGCTTCTGCGTCAGAGACCTGCTCGAACGTCTGATAAAACTGCCCAACACCACGGAATTGCTGTGGTGTATTCAAGCAAATAACCGAGTCAGCACTTTGTTCAAGCATTTTGACAGTATCAGGTGGTGCAACAGGAACTGCAACCGTCACAGATGTTGTATTGATCTTACCAACTCGATCGAGACAGGCTTGGATGGTCGCCCCTGTTGCTGCGCCATCGTCGACGATAATAACATGACTATTGGTAAGATCTGGAAAATCATCATTCTCACGATAGCGGATTGCCTTCTGGTTAGCTTGCTTTGCAATCGCTGCTTGCTCCTGCTCAAAATACGTCTCACTAGCACCAGTCTGTTGGATTGCTGTATCATTCCGCCAGACAGACCCATCACTGGCAACAGCACCGATAGCATATTCAGTATTTCTGGGTGCAGCAATTTTCTTTGCAACGATAATATCAAGCGGCGTTGAAACAGTGTTCGCGACTACTCGCCCCAGTGGAAGTCCTCCGCGTGGAATAGCAAGTGTAATATCAGCATCGATCTCATACGTGTGAAGCGCTGCGGCTAGTTGCTCTCCCGCGTCCACCCTATCCTCAAACTGGTTTGATTTAGCCATGAATGGAATATATATCAAGTATCTATAAGAATCTGATCTAGATGGACACATATGATATATAATAAAATAATCAATACATCAGATATTGATGATACTAATTAACGCTATCACTACCGAAGAGCAAACACAGTCAGCGTATGCGGTTAATGCCGGTTATTTGATTGAAACTCTTGAACGGTCGATAGCGCTGGAATCCCGTTTTGTGCGCCAGCATGCTGCGTCGATAATGATCCAGCAATAATCGCTTTCTCGACTGCCTGTAATAGTGACTTTTCCACCGGAAGCCGAGCAGCAAGATAACCGCTAAGAACATCACCAGCACCTGTCGTATCGACTGTCTCAACCGCAGGAGGTGTAATCGATAATCGAGTTGAATCCGGTATTCTTCCTTCGGTTTGAGTTTCATCTTCTGGGTCCGTTGTCACATGTATCTGATCGGGGATATCAGACTCAGACTCATCAGGAATTATTCGAGGGGGAGAGAGGGTAAGATAGTCCGGTATCTCGACAATAACGTCATCACCACCTGCTTTGCGAATAAGGACACCATCGTACTCACTGAGTGCTGGTTTGAGTGCTGTGTATTCAGTCTCATTTGGTGTCACATAGTCAATAGCGCCCGGGTGAAGCAGTTTATCAGCGCCACCGGCGGGAGCGGGATCAAACAAGACAGTTGGTGAATTGTCACTCGCCGCAAGCCGATCAAGTAAGTGAGTGACTGGATCTGGCGGGATCTCATTTTGAATCAAGAGACAGTTACTCTCAATAATCGTCTCGAAGTGTGTATCAATATAGTCGATATCAACTTTCTTGTTGGCACCGGGGCGGACTATAATACGGTTATTACCGTCGGGATCAATAAAAATATCTGCGGTCCCAGTTGGCATTGCTGCTGACCGCACATTATCGATATTGACACCGAATTCACTGAGATGTTCACAAACGTCTGTGCTTTCCGCATCAGACCCAACAACACCAAGAAGCGTTGTTTGAGCCCCCGCCTTTGTTGCAGCTATAGCCTGGTTTGCTCCTTTCCCACCATATTGTACCATATCTGGCGGTGTCGGGATCGATGACGGGAGCGATTCGACATCATGAATAATTGTTTCGCCCTGATCCGGAAACCATGCATGCGCTGATGTGAGACCTTTGAGCACGTCAGCTGAGACGTGATGAATCCGATCCACGTTAATGCTACCAAGACTGATTACGTCAGGCATCTATGAGAGGAGACTGTTGTGATGTGATATTTGAAGATTAGCCATCAGTGAACTATATGCTTAGGATTCTTGTTAGTGATTTTGACACTTGATAGTGAGTATGAGTATAGATAGCGACTGTGTAAGATAGTCTGAAGTCTCTATATGTAATAAAAGCGGTGCATACCGGAGTAGCAGAGAATAGCAGATCATCATACTCGATTATGCTGGACTTCGTGAGTTGTAATTCGAGTAATATCAACGATTATTCTCCAGATAATCCAGCGTTGAGAAATCGCTCAGGATTCGGAAAGAATGTCGTAGCGTCAGCATGCAAGAGCGTTGCAATATGTGTCCCATCAAGATAGTGAAGATGTGAAATCATTCGATTACAGTTCATTGCAACCCTCACTAATGATGCGGCATGAGTAATTGAGTACGCGCCAGCAATAAATAATGACCGTGGTGGTGATACCTCCTCAATGCAGATGCATTCGGTGACAATGAATACTGTTCCCTTGACCACTCGTTGATATACGAGCGTTTCATCCACAGTGAACGGCGGATCAATAAATTCAATTGAATCCTCTGCATTGCGGGGGACAACATGTGAGATCCCCCATTTCGGTGCAGATGAACACTCGGGGGGAGCCATAATAATGGAGCTGGCGACATTGATATCACCACTCATATTCTCAGTATTTATTTTATGATCATCGTTAGTGGGTCCACGAGGCATTGTTTCAGCAGCGACCACAAGCGCTGTACGATATCCATCGGCTTCGCGATCATCAACCATTCGATAGGTATCCTCAATTGTTGCTTTCCATCCATCGCGAACGGCATCAGCGGCAGCAGCGATATGTACTGGGCTACCACTCATGTCGTGCTCGCGGGATTGCTCACCAGGAATACCAGAATCTGGACCAATCCGCATTATATCAGTATATGATTGCGCATCTGCCTGAATGTTCCCCATCTCAAGACGACAGCTCCTTATTTTCGTTTTTATATCATGTCATTGGCATAATATGACCACATACATTAATTCAGATATGAATATCAAGTCCAATCTCAAAATAAAGTGACGTCGCAAGGACAAGGAGACTTGTCGCAAAAAGTTTCCAGTCGCGACTTACTCGTTCGTTGATCGAAAGGCGATTATTACGTAATGGTGGGATTGTTTGAATCCGCGTTTCAAACCCATATTCAGTGTTAGTATCAGCCGAAAATTGACCAAGCGATATTTGCCGGTGTGTCCTGTCTGATGATCCTTTATGTTCCGAACGAGTATTCATTGCACGACGACGAACACGCTTCGGTTGAATTCCAACACTTCCAATCCCAAAAAGTAGAATCCCAACCAGAAATAAGGCATTTTTTACAGCAACGAGGTTTGTCCAAATGACGAATGCGGTCACACCGCTTAGTATGACAGTTACTGTTGATGCAATAAACACCCAAAGCAGAAACTCAGTCAATTGTAATATCAGTTTAGATGTTTGTAGCATTATTGACTGTGTCTGATTGAGTGTCTAATCAACTGACGAATGCGTCCCAGCATCAGGGTCATTGAGACGCCGGTCAAATATCGTCGAGACATCGTCATGTTCAGATTTATGACAGTGACAGTAGCTTCGTTGTGTCGTCGCTATGGAAGATACTTTGGAGTTCTGAGACGTATCGGTATCGTTGACAGCCTGTAATGTCGGTTCCTCGCGATCACAGATGCTACCGAATGTGTCCCGAAGTAACTCGCGTGCCTTCTCAGGATATCCTGATTTGATATGCTCGACGGCTGATTCAATTGGGTTGACAACTGCTGGTGGGAATTCCTGTAAGTCGCCAAAGAGATCTGTAACAGCTGAATCAATATCATCATGTGCTGAGAATACGCCGAGTTGTCGGGTAATCCGCCCACGAACACCAGGATCTACCCGGGAACGCTCACGAACGACTTCCCGAAAGCGCTCAATACGCTCCCACGTTGTTGCATCGAGATGATCAAGTTCGCTTGGGCGGAGTTTCGCTGGGCATCGTGTCGCGAATTGGCATCCTGTCGGGGGATCACGAGGACTTGGTGGTGTCCCTGGAAGTGTGATACGTGCTGTCTCATCCTGTGGGTCTGGATTCGGAATTGCTGAAAGCAGTGCTCGCGTGTATGGATTCTGTGGATTTTGATACAACTGCTCTGTTTCACCAATCTCCATTATTTTTCCAAGATATAATACTGCAACTCGATCACATATATGTCTAACTACTGAAAGGTCATGGGCAATAAACAGATATGTCAATCCAAACTTTGCCTGCAGGTCATCAAGCAGTGAGATAATTTTCGCTTGAACACTCACATCAAGCGCACTCACCGGTTCATCAAGTACAAGAAACTCCGGTTCAAGCGCAAGTGCACGTGCGATACCGACGCGTTGGCGTTGACCACCAGAGAACTGGTGCGGGTACCGGACATAATGTTCGGGTTGAAGCCCAACATCAGCAAGTAGTGTTTGAACCCGGTTACGACGTTCACTTTTTGTCCCCCATTCATGCGCATCAAGTGGCTCACGGATGATCTCACCAACCGTCATGCGATCATTAAGACTCGACTCCGGATCCTGAAATACAATTTGTGCACGTTGACGCCACTCAGTCAGTGAATCGCCATGTAATGTCGTGACGTCAGTCCCATCAAAGGTAATATCTCCTGCTGTTGCTGTCTCTAATTGGACAAGTGTGCGCCCTAACGTGGTCTTTCCAGAGCCAGACTCGCCAACAAGTCCAAGCGTCTCACCACGCTCAATTTGAAAGCTGACCCCATCGACTGCCTTTACTGGTGGATCCGCAAATGCACCATCGCCACCATAGTATGTTTTCAAATCTTTAACAGTCACAAGCGGGTCTGTGGTTACATCGGATTCCAACTGCGGGGACCGTGCTGACTCGTCAGGACGAGAATCAACTGTTTTACTCATGATATTCACCGGTATTAGCATCTGCTTCTGTCTCTGTCTCTGCACGACGACGATGTTTCGCTACGCGCGGTGATTCTTCCATCTCCGCTGGATAAAGAAGACAGGCCGCAGTATGGGTTGAATTATCATCAACACTGACATGTTGTGGCGGCACGGCCTCACACTCATCGAAGGCTTTTGGACACCGCGGCGCAAATCGACAGTTAGTTGCGGGTGCATTGGGTGTTGGGACATCACCCTCAATCGTCCGTAATCCATCATCACCAGACCGCCGTCCGGGGATAGCATCTAACAGCCCGCGTGTATATGGATGTTGTGGGGATTGAAATAGCCGTTCGACAGGAGCTTGTTCAACAATCTCACCCGCATATACAACGTTTACACGATCTGCAATTTGGGCAATAACACCCATATCATGTGTAATGAATAGGATTGAAAGATCACGCTTCTGTTGTATCTCAGAGAGAAGATCAAGGATTTGTGCTTGAATAGTTACATCAAGTGCGGTTGTTGGTTCATCACAGATAAGAAATTCCGGATCACAGGCTAGCATCATCGCAATGACCGCTCGTTGTCGCATTCCGCCAGAGAACTCATGTGGGTACTCCGAAAGTCGACGGGCGGGGTCTGGAATTGCAACGGCTTCAAGTAACTCAATCGCTTGGCGACGTGCCTCCTCACCACGGATATTCTGATTAACAGCAAGTGCTTCACGGATTTGATTGCCGATTGTATACACTGGATTGAGTGATTGTTGAGGATCCTGAAACACCATTCCAATACCATCACCACGGATTGCACGATATTCATCATCGCTGTAGTCGGTGAGTTCGTCATTGTTGAATCTAATCGAAGACGCTGGGAGTATCTCACCCGGTGCATCGATCAGACCCATAATTGAGCGGGCAGTCACACTTTTACCCGAGCCAGACTCACCGACAATACCGACTGTTTCGCCACGACGGACATCAAAATCAATCCCATCAACGGCATAGATTGTTTCACGATCAGTGCGAAAAACCGTCGTGAGATTGTGAACAGAAAGAACGACATCATCATCAGGTTGAGCTGATGTCGACGTTTTTCGGTCGACATCCGGTATCATTGAATCTGAGTTGGATCCTGCTGACGATTCCATCAGGCACCACCCCCAGTCACTCCTTCAGTCTGATCACTGCCATTGCTTTCTGGATCAATTGCATCTCGCAGTCCATCACCGAATGCGTTCAATCCAGTCACAAGAAGGACAATCATCAGTCCTGGGAGTAACGAAATGTGCCAAGATGAACTGGAAACATAACTCTGTCCAAGCGAAACCGCCCGCCCCCATGCTGGTGTTGGTGGCGTAATTCCAAGACCATTGCCAAGGAACGACAAGGCGGCAAGTCCAATAATAATGCCCCCAGTTGAGAGAGAAGCATACACCAACAGATACCCAGTTACATATGGAAGCATATGCTTTCGCATAATCGTCCGTGGGGTCTGTCCAAAGCTGCGAGCAGCATCAACCCATGACTCGCGGGCGACCTGTAATGCCGGTCCACGAACAGCTCGCCAAAGAAATGGCCATCCAGTGAATGCAAATATCAACGCAAGAAGGAACCCACCATCTAACACCGTTGCAAGCCAATGATCAGCAAAGACGGCGCTAATCATAATTAATAATAATAACTGTGGGACAGAAACAACACCATCGGCTGTCGTGAGGATGCCAAGATCAATTCGACCCCCATAGAATGCAGACATCATCGCAAGTGTGGCAGCAATAAGACTACTCAATCCAATTGCAAGACCAGCAACGATAAGCGTAATCCGTGCGCCACCCATCATAAATGTGAATAAATCGCGACCGTTCGGGAGTGTTCCAAACGGATGGAATCGATTGAATTCATCATAACTCATTGGACCAACATTCTGTTCACTCGAACCCTTTGACTTCGAGTCAAAATTGGCATCGCCAGCAGTAATTGTTTCAACAGTTTGAGTATCTGTGTTGAGATATGTAATCTCATGACTATATGGCGAAATAATATTTTGCTCGACAGTGGTTGGTCCAAGTGCGGGTCCAAACAGTGCCATCGTAAGGAATAGTGCGATAATAATAATACCAAACTGTCCCCAGCGGTGCTCAGAGAGCCGATCAACGATATCATCAGTCGGGGTCCATTCAGCATGTCGGTAGTGATCACGAAAGATTGTCCATCCTCGGAAGATCCAGTAGAAGACAAATAATGAGTATCCAATAATCAATAATGCACGGAGCGCCCATGCGAGACCTGGTTCAACACCAAATATTGGACCAGCCCACGGGCCATCGGGACCCATAAGATGACCCTGGTTCGGAACTGTCTCTCGACTTAAGAGCGTTGGAATCCCCTCAGCGGCATCGCGAGCAGTCGTAATTGCATTTGAAGCCGTTGTCTGTATATCAACAACGGTGGCTGCGAGTTGTGGATTAATCACGCCAACAGCAATATCGATAAACGCGGTCAGACCAATGACAACACCGTCAAGAATTGTCAATAAACCACCAAGAAAGGCGCCAAGCTCAAGTGCAAGCAATCCAGCGGCAACAACCGCCCATCTGATTGCTGGTGTTGGTTCGGCAGTAATACGAGCGCGAACTGATTGGCCATCGCGCTGAAACGGGTCATCAGCGGTCGTCTCAACGGTCGAGGTTGTGTGAGAGCGTGCGCACATATGAACGAAGTTATGAATTGAATTCAGGACATTCGAGAGTGAGGTTCAGATTTGGAACAAGTCATCTCAGAATATAATAAGCAATCACGTACACGAGTGTAGGTACGAGTGCGGGTGGTAGTACTGACGTATTCGGTATGATTCATTGTTCGGTATCTTCGAGTGTGATCCTTGGGTCAACAACTGTGTAGAGAAGATCTTGTGTAATATTGAATAATACTTGGATGATAATAAAGACAAAGACGAGTGTCATCACAACAGGAATATCCGGACCAAGAACAGCCCGGAAGAATAGATTACCAAGTCCATTAATACTGAATACTTGCTCAACCAGTACCGACCCGCCGATGAGCAAATAAAACTCACCCATGATCACTGGTAGTAGTGGCACAATTGCATTGCGACCAACATGTTTGATAATTATTCGTCGTGCTGAGAGTCCCTTTGCTTTTGCCGTTTCAATATACTTTGAGTTCAGACTCTCGAGAACTGCTGTCCGACCAATCCGGATCTCGTTTCCCATCGACGCGGATCCCAGCACAAGTGCTGCAGGGAGGATCCATTTGAACGCGATGATAAAATTCTCAACATTTGGAATGGGAATAATCACTAACCCAATGATTGGTGCTGCTCCAAAGGGGTCAATAACGGTAAAGAGCTGCCGCACTGCAGCGGGTGTTCCAATAACATCGGTATTCACACCAAATGCCCGATACCATGAAAGAACACCACCGGCCGAAAGACTCCCAGCAATCATCACTGCAAGCCAAAAGTTAGGCATTGCTCGCCAGATAATACCGCCACCAGAGGCAACATAATCTCCCCATGTATTCGCTTTGAGTCCAGCGTACAGCCCAACCGGAATACCAATTAATAATGCAATGACAACCGACCACCACCCAAGCCATAGCGTGGGCGCCATTCGTCCAAGAATAACGCTTTGCACGGATGCTCCGCGCTGAATAATCCAGGATTGACCAAACTGAAAGGTGACAAGATCTCGTAATACCATCCCATATTGTTCCCACAATGGAATCGGTGTTCCATTCGGGCGAATAATCCCGAGCGAAATTCGAAGCTGACGGGCAGCCTCGGGATTTGCATCTCGACCAAGGATAGACAATACCGGGTCGATAGGACCCTTATACATGATTAAAAACGACATCGTCAACCCAAACAGAAGGACTGGAATGGCTAACGCAAATCGTTTCAATATATATATAAATCGGTTCATTTGAATGGTCGATGTAATATTGATAGACTTGGTTTCATCTGTGGGATTCTATAAGTCTCATATTTTTACTGAGAGTCAGACTGTATTGTAATACGCACTGTTTAGACGAATATTCTACCCTACTTATTATCCCTGCCAATGTGAATTATACGCCGAGGTCCCACCAGGGTACACTTGTGGTGGCGTGAGGTGATATGCAGGGACACCCCGACCTTTGAATACATCATCAACAAATTGCTCACGATTAGTCACGTATGCCATTGCTTGTCGAACTGCTTTTGGAACTTTCTCCATATGGAATCCGACATAAAAGGTATTAATTGTCGGAGTGCGAGCCATGTTAACGGTCTTATCATTCTCAAGTGGACCGTACGTTCCAAATTCCTGTGACCCATCTGTTGATTCGATTGAGACTTTCTCAGGGTCGTACTTTGCTGTTGGAATCCCTGCAACATCGGCATTTTCGTTTAGGAAGTAATTGTACGATGCAGTTGTATCAGTGATAATTGCGCTATCGATACCCTCAATTGCTGCTTGTTGTCCATGATACTCATCAAACCGATCAACGGTAAATGAGCCACCATTACCAGAGTTCCACTCAACAAAGGTGAACGGACCAGTCCCGATTGGGTTTGTGGTGGAGAATTCTGTCTGTGACATCTCACCATCATACCCCTCAATATCACCAATAATCCCCTCAGGAATGACAGAGAACGCTGAATATGCAAGAACCTCAAGTGTGTAACTGAATGGTTGTTGAAGTGTGATTCGGAAGGAGTACTCACCAGTTGCCTCAACCCCTGTCGAATCGGGAATAACATTCCCATCTGCGTCAGTCTCACGTTCAATGTTTAAGACGCTATTTGGAAAGTACGTGTTCGTCGAGTTGTTTGACTCGACAAGTCGTCGAATCGAGTACACCACATCATCAGCGGTGACCTCCCCATAGTCGCCATGAAATTGAATCCCCTCCTTTAGCGTGAATTCATACTCTGTGAGATCATCGCTTACCTCATAATCACTGATGAGGAGTGGTTCAACCTCAGTATCCCCATTCGGATAGTTCATTGGCGCATCGAACATGTTCATGATTTTTCCTCCAGAGGCAGTATTTCCTGATGCAATTGGGTCAAGTGCACTGAATGTTGCTGAGGTCCCACTTAGTCTGTCTTTGCCCATAATTCCATCAACCGATACATTCTCTTTTGACCGTGAACCGCCCATGCCGCTAGGCGGATTATATGAGACACGATCATACCAAAACTGCTCAGAAACGCTATGATAGATTGGAAGTAATGCTGCAGACTCCCATAATCCGGCTTCTATATTCCCAACAGCATCGTTTCGGGTCTGAACAGCACTCTCATTTAATCCAGGGTTATCTTGAATTCGATTAAACTGCGAAGCAATGTATTCTCTGATAGGAGTATCGGTATTCGCGTCTTCTGACCAGAATAACCGCGCACCATTTGGGGTATATCCATCCGCATCATAAACCGTATTCTCAGGGTCGACAAGCTGAAGGAAATTCTGTGGAGCGGGATAATCAGCAATCCAACCAAGTGTGAATGCTTCATGACTTCCCTTTTCAGTCGTTTCAAGAAGGGCACCGAAGTCTGCCTCACTGATGCTCATATCGATATATGCAGACTCAAGCCGAGCACGAACCGTATTCGCAATTTCCTTCCATGTTGGACTCGTATATTGAGTCCAGCTGAGTTCATATCGGTTATCCGGACCAAACCCAGCTTCTTCCATAACAGATCGTGCGCTTTGAACATCTGTCTCACCGGGTGAATATGGGTATGATGACGGTCGAGAGAATTCCGTTGAACTTGGACCTCCACTATCATCGGGTGTCTGTGTCTCAGTTTCAGTCTCCCCGTCACTCCCCTGTGAACATCCAGCGACGCCAACCGTTGCCGCAACAGCACCAGTCGCACGTAAGAACCGACGTCGATTCACCTCAGAGTCATCAACCATTTGCTATAGAATAACATATTAATTGGCTTAAGCGTGCTGACCGGATACATGGATGAGTATCTGAGGGTTGATAATCATCGACCACCAATAACTCGTTTCTCAGGTCATGACACAGTAATTTCACTGTGTGAGTAATCATGATCGTCACTCCTGAGTGCTTGCCTCGCGTATGATTATCTCTCTCTCAGATGATGACGGCGGTGAGTGGACCTCACGCTCGCGATCACTCTGTTGAGCCCAATGACAAGCAACAGTGTGATTATCATCGCTGTCAACAATGTGGTTTTCAGGATTCTGATTAACACACTGCCCATCAATAAACTCTGGACAGCGCGTGTGGAAACGACAACCACTCGGTGGGTCAGTGACGCTTGGTGGTGTGCCTGCAAGCGATTCGCGTTCGTGATCATCATCGCGAATACTCGGGATTGCCCGTACGAGTGCCCGGGTGTATGGATGTTGTGGATTATTAAAAATATCATCTGCATATCCTCGTTCAACAATCTCACCCGCATACATGACGACAATCCGGTCACAGACATATCGAACGACATCAAGATCGTGTGAAATGAATGCATACGAGAGATTATATTTATCCTGAAGTCCATCAATAAGGTTCAGGATCTGTGCCTGAAGAGTTACATCGAGCGCAGAAACAGGCTCATCGAAAACAATAAGATCAGGCTCTGTAATGAGCGCACGACAGAGCCCGACGCGTTGACGCTGACCACCACTTAATTGATGTGGATATGCATTGATATCCGACTGTGAGAGTCCAACCTCCTCAAACAGCTCTGCAACCTGTTTCCATTTTGCCTCGCCATCGGCAATATCATGAACCTTGAGTGGCTTTGCAACACTTTCACCAACCGTTTTTCGTGGATTCAGTGCCGACAGTGGGTCCTGAAACACATACTGCATCCGACGCCGGATAGGTCGAAGCTCACTTCCAGAAAGCGTCTCGATATGCTCATAATCAAAGATTACACTGCCATCGGTTGGCTCATATAACCGTGTCAATGTTCGACCAAGTGTACTTTTTCCACAGCCAGATTCACCGACAATGCCAATTGTCTCACCCTCATGAATGGTCAGATTCACACCATCAACTGCCTTCGCATACTCCTGATCACCAAAGAACTGCTCAAAAAATCCAGTCTCAATTGGAAAGTATTTTTTGAGACCAGCAACGCGAATGAGTTCTCGCTGTGAACGATCATCAGGTGCTCTCGAAGTTGGTGCGTCTCGATGAGCGACTGTCCCCTCGTCGGTATTATGGAATCCTTCTGAGGATTCTGAGGTCATTCACTCACCTCAATTTCTTGCGTCTCTTGATACTTACTCGATACGTCTTCTGTGCGGTCGCGTGCATAATCATGACAGCGTATAATATGATCATCAGTAATACTATGTGTTGGGAGTGGCTCGCTACACGCGTCAAATGCAATTGGACAACGGTCACGAAATGGGCATCCATTAGGGCGGTCTCTAGGATCAGGCGCAGACCCGGGTGTTGTCTGTAGCTCACTATCATTTGATATCAAACTGTATTCGGGAATACTCTGTAGCAATCCCTCAGTGTATGGATGCGATGGATGTGTGAAGATACTATCAGTCAGACCCTTTTCCATCACAGACCCAGAGTACATGACTGTGACACGATCGCACGTTTCAGCAACAACGCCAAGATCATGTGTAATGAGCAGGACGGAAACGTCGAAATCATCACACAAGTCCCGTAACTCAGCGAGAATATCTGCTTCAACTGTCACATCTAGCGCTGTTGTTGGTTCATCCGCGATGATAATCGAGGGATCGCCGGCAAGTGCCTGTGCAATCATCACACGCTGGCGTTGACCGCCACTTAGTTGATGTGGATATTCATTTGCTCGCGTACTAGCATCAGGGATGCCGACCATGTCAAGAAGCTCAACTGAACGCTCCCACGACGCTGATGTCTCATCGGTTCCAGTAACATACTTTCGTCTTAGCTCACTCAGAGTCCCAGTTGATTCCCCAGTATTGGTATGATGCCTGACTACCTCGGCGATCTGTTCGCCGACAGTCATTACAGGATTTAGTGCCGACAGTGAATCTTGAAAAATCATCCCAATCTCAGCACCACGGACCGACCGCATTTCTTCTTCAGACTGTGTAAGTAGGTTAACTGACTCAAAGGTGAGTTCGCTCGCAGTTACCCGTGCATCATCAAGCAACTGAAGAATGGCTCGTGCAGTAACACTTTTACCAGAGCCAGATTCGCCAACGAGACCGTGAACCTCGCCCTCGTGGAGGGTGAGATCAACACTCTCAACAGCACGAACGTCCGGACCGTCGTCAACAGGGAACGTGACCGCGAGATTTCGCATCTCGAGCAATGGATCAGGGTTGGTCATTATGATCCACCCCGCTGGCGGACATCGAATGTGTCACGCAAAGCATCACCGAAAAGATTGATTCCAAGAACAGTAATAACGATTGCGATACCAGGGATGATTGATATCCACCATGCCTGACCGATTAAGCTCCTCCCTTGTCCAAGAAGTGCTCCCCAGGTCGGAGTGGTCGGCTTCACACCGATGCCGAGAAACGACAGTGTACTCTCAGCAAGCATTGCACGGGCAACTAACACAGTAAATTGGACAATAAGCGGTGCAACAGCGTTTGGGAGCACCTCATCGATCATAATATTCACATCATCAACCCCGATGCTCTTCGCTGCCATGACGAACTCTTCTTCACGGATAGATAGTACCTCTCCACGGATGATGCGGGCGAAGTCATCAATATAAGCAAATGCAATTGCAATAATTACATTCCAGACACTTTGTCCAAAGATTGCAACAAGCATGATAGCGACGAGTAGCCATGGAAATGCCCAGAGGACATCAATGAACCGCATTATTGTATCATCAACCAAACCACCATAGTACCCGGCGACAAGACCAAGCGTCACACCGATCACAGCCGCAATAAAGACGGCTCCAAGACTAACACCGAGACTAATCCGGGCACCGAACATGATCCGAGAGAGAAGATCACGACCAAATGAATCAGTTCCAAGTGGATGTGCACTTGTGAGTGATGGTGGCTGCATAATCGTGTATTCTTGCGCCATTGGGTCAAATGGCGCAAGTTCAGGTGCCAAAACTGCTGCGAGAATGAACCCAATAACAGTTATTAATCCGAAGAGTGCCTTTCGATCGGCTGAGATTGTCTCACGGAGACGATCGAACCGATCTAATCGAACACCAAAAAAGGTATTTTCGGTGTCAGGGCTGTAATTATCATACTCGGTTCCCATTCAGGTGTCACTCCCATATCGTATTTTTGGATTAATTGACATGTATACTAAATCGATAAAGAGATTCATGAACACAAAAATAATCGAGATAACAATGACAGATCCCTGTACAAGTGGGAAGTCTTGACGCTCAATTGAGCGAATAAGCAATCGACCGAAACCTTGGATTCCAAAGACGATTTCAACGGCGACTATCCCAGCGAGAAGGAGCGCGAATAGAATCCCAGCGATAGTCACGACCGGGAGAAGGGCATTTTGGAGTCCGTGCTTCAACAAAACCAACCGTGGTGATAGCCCTTTAGCGCGGGCCGTTTGCATATAATCCTGATTTAGTACTTCAAGCATTGACGACCGAGTCATCCGGGTCAGAATCCCGGCGTATGGGAGCCCAACAGCAAGACCAGGGAGGATAATATGACTCAGCCACGATAGCAGTCCCTCATTGATTGGCGCATAGCCATATGATGGGATTGACGGAATCGCAGTGCCGACTGTGAGCAGGAGCACTATACCAATCCAAAACGAGGGCATACTGATTCCGAGAAACGCAATCCCTGTCGCCACATGATCTTCCCACTGGCTACGGCGAGTTGCGCTGATGATACCGGCTGGAATCGAAATGAAAAGCGCGATTATAATACCAATGAGACCGATAGATAATGTCGGTTCAGCCGCGCCAAGGATGCGTGAAAGCACAGCCTCACCCGTGTATATCGAGGTGCCGAAATCAGCCGTCACCAGGTCGCTCATCCAGCGAAGGTACTGGATATGGAGAGGCTGATTGAGTCCAAGCTCAGCTCGAACAGCAGCAAGCGCATCTGGTTCAGCGGTTCCCCCAAGTACAAGTCGTGCTGGGTCACCGGGAACAGAGCGAACAGCAACAAAAACCGCTGTGGCAACGATATAAACAACAATTATTGCTTGTAATACACGCTTGGCAATATATCGTTTAATTCCCATCTATTCGAGTCGTGCCGTATGGAAATTGCTCAAACCTGCTTGATTGCCAACCCCACCGAGAGCTGAGGACGCTGCCTTTGGAATGAGCGGGAACGTTGTCATTGCCCATGGTGTATCCTCAATAAAGATATCCTCTGCTTGACGAAGTAGTTCCGTTCTTGTACCAGGGTCTGATGTCCGAGCATCCTCCTCAAGCAAAGTATTAAACTCAGGATTATTGTAGAGATTTGCTTGCCACTTGCCAGCAGATCCAGATTCAACTGGCGTTTTTAATTGCTTCCATAATGACATCCAAGGGTCAATGTCGACATAGCCGTCATACATGACAAGCTCATTTGAGTATTGATAGAGATTATCCCAGTATGCAGAGGATGGTTGAATATTGAGTTCAACCTCAATGCCGACCTCTGATAGCATACTTTGAATAACCGTCATCCGACGTTCATCTCCTGGCGTCCCAAGCAGCGAGAGAGACATTCGTGGCTCGCCTGTATATCCAGCATCATCGAGCAATTGTCTCGCGGTCTCTGGGTCGTAGTACTGACCTGGATCTGGTTCCTCATCGTGTAACCATGCAATCGCAGGATTGTACACAGAATGAGCAGGTTTTGCGTATCCGAAGAACGCACGCTCAACTAATGCTTCGCGGTCGATAGCCATTGAAATTGCTTGCCGAACTTCCTTACTTGTCGTCGGGAGGTCCTCACTCGACCACTTATCAGTGGATTGTGCCTCACCACTTGCGTATTGGTCCCATTGAACCTCGGCTGGATTGGTGCATAACGGTGCAACACAGAACCATGCACCAGGATTCGAACCGGTGACGCTGAGGTCATTCATTGACTCTGCTTGACCAGCATTCTGTGGAGGAATACTGATTGAGTAATCAAGCTCACTCCCACGAATCGCCGTCCACATTGTCGATGGCTCAGGAATCAGGTCAATCCGGATTGAGTCGAGATACGGGAGAGTAGTTCCGTTACTATCAGTTTCAAAGTATCCATCATGTGCCTCAAGTTGAAGATATTCTCCAGATTCCCGATCGGTCAATTTGAATGCTCCACTCCCAACGGGCATACGATTGTACTCTTCTGGGTTGTCTGTTGCAGTTGGTGCATGGACAATAGTTCCTGCTCGTCCTGGACCACGTGTTAAAAATGAAATGAACGGTCCAACAGTCTCCGATAGGCTAATTCGAAGCGTTGTCGAGTCTTCAGCGGTAATCTCCTCAACAGATGAAACTTTCCCGAGGTGAGGCGAGTCATCGAGACTCATAAGTCGCTCAAACGATGCCTTGACCGCTTCTGCATCAAGAGGATCCCCATTATGAAACGTTGCTCCCTCTTTAAGATCAAACACGTACGTAGAACTGTCAGGAAGTGTCCAGTCCTTCGCTAGGTCACCGGTAATTGATCCATCAGAACCAATCTTCACCAATCCACTGTAGATGTTCGATGAAAGATATATCTCCTGACCTTTGTCGATATAGTGCGGATCAAGATATTCAATTTGATCAATATTCCATCCGGCAGTAATCGAACCACCAGCCGATCCACCTTCGGTTTCTGCACTAGTTGCAGCATCTTCAGTGTCGCCTTCACCCGGGTCACCAGATTCACCAGCACACCCAGCGAGTGAGGAAACACCGCCGGCGGCGAAGAGTTTAATTGCTGTGCGTCGATCAATCTTCGGACCCTCGAGATCAGACTTGTCAAACTTATTGAACATATTAGATCAAAACTCGTTTTATTTTGTTATATCGTTATTTAATTTAGTATGTTTTTCCGACTGAAAGACTTAATTTGACACAATACTCGCGCACAGTTATAATTATCATTGCATACTTTGAGAATAAGTGAAACAATATAAGATTTGATATCAACATGTGCGTATCCATACTATAATATATTGGGTATAATAATTATTTGTACGTACACTTTTTCTACCTATATGTATAAGGATTAAATCAGAGATTTCTCACAAGGAGCTGATTAACTCTCACATGTGTGCATACCAATCATTGGATAATTATCGTATTAACAGCTAAATTAGATGTGCGCCACTGATACTCGGTGATGAGTATATTAATTGGCGCACAATGATTACTAATTATTCAATAAATGCTTGCTCCGGTGTGTTACTTGTTAAATATGGGAACTCAACTTACACAAATTAAAAGAATCACAATAATAAGGGATCCAGATTATCGAATCTCTAATCCGAACTTATCTATCGATAGTTCCGCCTCTGATATAGTATCGCATACGTACTCTTGCATACAATCGATTAATGCAGTAGTATTATTGGCAGTTGTATCAGAATAAGCATTAAATATAGACCTCTTAACTATGATTGAATCAGTGTCATCTCGAAACATCGACACCGGTCAGCGGAATTACTGTTACGATTGGTATCAGCATCAATATCAAGCGATTATGAGAGATTTCTTCCTCAACTGTCAATCACGATCACCTGATGAAAAATAATACTATGCAGATTGACTATGCATCGCGTGCTCGCGACCAACTTGGCTTTTCGCGATGGTGGTTGCTTCTTGGCGCTGCTGTGAGCATGGCGCTTGTCAGTCCATATCAGTATGTGTGGTCATCAATTGAAGGACCACTGGCTACTCAATTCGGCGCTCAACCGCCAGCTCTTGGTGCTGTGTTTACATTGTTTGTGATCTTCCAAGCAGGATCGCAATTTCCTGTTGGGTGGTGGCGAGATAAACGCGGACCAAGAGCTATTTCATTCATCGCAGCGGTATTAGCCGGGGGTGGATATATTGGGCTTGCATATGCAACAGCAATCTGGCAGATATATATTCTCTATTCACTTGGTGCAATCGGAGTTGGCGTTGTATACACAGTTTCGGTTAATACGGCTTTGAAGTGGTTCCCAGATCGACCAGGATTGACTACCGGTGTTGGAACTATGGCATTTGCGGCTGGAAGTGCGCTCGTAGTTCCATTTGTCCGAGCGAATGCAACAGCAACATCATATCCGTTTGTTCTTCGGACGCTCGGTGTCATTATCGGTCTCGGTATTTTTCTTGGAGCGCTCATTCTCCGTGATCCTCCAGATGGATGGACGGACAGCCGGACAACCACTACTGAGGAAAATCAATCTGATAAAACTGACACTGAGATGACGAATGTCACTGGCACAAATGAGACACAATATAGATGGCATGACGTGCTTCGGACATGGCAGTTTTGGGTGATGTACGGTATGTTCATTGCCGTCAGCGGAGCAGGGTTGATGCTTACCGCAAAGGTCGTCTCATTCGCAGATGCGCTTGGATTGACAGCGGTGACAGCAACTGCTTCTGCGACGCTATTACCTGTTGCTGGAGGCGCAGGACGTCTCATCCTTGGTGATCTCTCTGATCGGGTTCCCCGAGAGCATGCAATGGCGGTATCATTCACATTGTGTGGGATTGGTCTTGCCGCGGTCGTCTATTTCGCTCAAAACGGGTCGACACTCGGATTCCTAGCAGCGGTTGTCATGACAACATTCTTTTGGAGCCCACAGTACACACTCTTCCCTAGCGTTATCGGGACGTATTATGGAAGTGCCAATTCATCAGCCAACTATGCATTACTGTACTCAGGAAAGATGTGGGGCGGTGTCTTTGGAGGTGCTGCTGCTGGGTGGCTTATCAATCAGGTCGGGTGGTCAATTGCTTTTCTGGTAGGATCGGGATTGGCTGTTATCGCCGGTATCGCAGCACTTGCTCTTCGACCACCAGAAACACCCGCAACAGAACATATTGACGCTGACATTGATACCGGCGACTAATGAAGGCTATCTCTAAACGAAAAGGAGCGTGAACGCGCCACTGTGGGTGAGGTACTTCAGTTGGTGTCTGACACGATACTACAGGAGAGGGGTCTTTTGACGCAATAATCATTGTGAACTACCACAACAATTGAGCATACTGGCTACCGCGTCTCGGATACACCAGTGGATATACTCATACACAGTGCGGTCAACACTCAGAATTCAGAATCCGATTGCTGTCCCGTCTTTTCTGGGGTCTGTCGCACCGGAGAGGACATCGCCACGACGGCGAGCGAACTGAGCACCGCCAAATGCACTCGGTGGACGGACAGTTACCTCATGACCGCGACGAGCAAGCTTTCCAAGAACCCCGTCAGCAAATCGTTCTTCAACAGCGAGAGAGCCATCATCACAGTAGCGCCACCGTGGTGCGTTGAGCGCAGCCTGTGAATCAAATCCGTAATCAAGTAAATTCGCAAGAACCTGCAGATGTCCTTGTGGTTGCATATATCCACCCATCACACCAAATGCAGCCCAATCATCTGAATCAAATTGGATCAATCCGGGAATGAGTGTATGAAATGGTCGCTTTTTCGGCTCAAGTGTGTTTGGGTGCGATGGGTCAAGTGTGAAGGACGCACCACGGTTCTGAAGCACGATTCCCGTGTCAGGTACAACAACACCGCTGCCGAATGGCTCAAAGATTGAATTAATTAATGAAACAACATTACCTGCCCTATCAGCGACCGTTAGCAACACTGTGTCACTATCTTCTGGAGGCATCCCTGGTCCGCCGACGCTAACATCACTCGCATATGGACCAATACTTTCTGCTCGATTCGCTGCGTATGATGATGAAGCGAGATCAGGAATTGACTCAAATTCCGGATCAGTAATGTAGTGATGTCCATCGTGGAATGCTCGTTTCAACGATTCTGCATAGTAATGAATTCGATCCGCAGAATCATATGCGTATGACCCAGCATCAACTTTAGACGCGATATTAAGCGCTTCAAGTGCAATCAATCCTTGATTATTCGGGGGGAGCTCATACACTGTTGCTCCGCGATATGTCGTTGAAACCGGGTCAACATACTCAGCCTCAAACTCTGCAAGATCAGACGACTCAAGTAAGCCACCACGGTCACGGACGGCACTTGCAATCTGTGTTGCGAGTGAGTCTTCATAAAAGGCGTCAGCACCGCCCTGAGCAATCGACTTGAATGTTTCAGCAAGATGTGGGAGTCGAACAACGTCACCAACAGATGGAGTGCCATCTGATACACTGAAAGTTTCCTTACCGATAGCATCAATAAACGTATCAGCATTACGCGTCCACGCATCGGCAATAATCTCTGAGACAGGATATCCCTCACTCGCATGCGTAATTGCTGGTTCAAGTGCTGTTTCAAACCCATACTGACCATAATCCGTGAGAAGCCGTTCCCATCCACGGACAGTTCCAGGGACAGTAACAGCAAGCGGACCGGAACTAGGCATTGTTGGGGACTCGGTGTTGAGACGATCACGAATAGTCTCACGAGTCGCAGCTGCAGGAGCACCACCACAACTTCGCATTGCACCAACATCACCATCTGCAGTTCGATACATCGCAAAGACGTCACCGCCAATCCCCGTGCTCATCGGCTCAACAACATTCAATGTTGCAGCGGTCGCAACAGCAGCGTCAAAAGCGTTGCCGCCACTCTGAAGTGATTGAATCCCAGCTTGTGCTGCTAATGGCTGACTTGTCGCAACAACACCAGTACGTGCGTATACCGTTGAACGACGGGAGTCAAAGGCATCTAAATCGGGACTCATCGACAATTCACCTGCTGAAAATCCATCTTTACATCGATGGTTTGAATCATATGTAAACGATTTACCCCCCAATATAAAATTATATGTGCATACCTATTTGCGCAAACCTGTGCAAACCCTAATATCTCTACCTTAGGATTCCTCTGTCTTCAGACGAAAAATATCAATGATATGATCGCCAGTGACGAGGATATGGTGAGAAATAAAGCGAATGTGCCCGCGACTGTATTCACACTGTGATCCTCCACCGGTCGACTCAATTGTTGACATCCTCCCCGCGCTGAAGCGCGAGGCTTTCTCCTCGATTCTGCATAAAAGTACGGTCAGTGCATATGTCAACTGTTGTGAAAATTATGAGAATCAACAGATGCGGTGGCTATTGATTGCGTGTCTCCGTTTGTGTCACTCCCTCAGCGGATATATCTGTATCACGATTGCGCACATCACGTGTCTTCTCAACAGCAGTCATCAATGAGACATTTAATCCAAGCATCGATCCATATCCACCGATGACCGTTATGAGATTCTTCACAGCGTGATCAACAACTGCAGCGCCAATCGCAACGCTCGGAGTAATTGGTGTGAGTCCAACGACAAGCAGCGTAAACGCACCTTCATACAGCCCGACACCACCAGGCGATAATGGAAGAACTTTGGCGAGATTTCCAACGCTGACAGCAAAGAAACTCACCGCAAGTAGCTGTATCGTATCTAACGCAGGTGTAAATGCCAGTAAAACAACGAATGCAGTTACGACATCAATTGACCAAATGAGGATGCTCGTTGCTCCAACACGAGCAAATCCACGACGTGTCCCAGCAACAGTCTGTAAGTCCTCAATAAACTGATTAATCACACTGACGACCATCTCAGCATAACTGTCAGTGCTCACTCGATATACGACAGCTGATGGAATGTCAATCTCGCTCCGTGCGCTCAGTATAATCCCACCGACAGCTGCGACAGCAACCAGACCGACACTCATTGAGACAATAACAGCCACGCGACCAGCACCCTCAGCATCAATAATTGTCTGCGCAAGCGTCGCTGTTTGACCACTTGCCGTGTATCCTAACAGGACGACCCCAGCTAATGACGCAATTGTCAATAAGTCAAATACACGTTCTGCTGCAAGCGACGCGAACCCTGATGGGTACGCAATTCCTCGCCGTGCTTTGATCACATACGCACGAACGAGATCACCTGCTCGAGCAGGGAAAACAAGATTCCCCGTTTGGCTAATAAAAACCGCTCCAGTAAGAAACCGAACGCGCTCATAATACCCAAGCTCGAATAAAATATCACGATATCGCAGCCCACGAATTGGCCATGACAGCGTATAGACAATCGTTGCAGCGACAACTAGCCATGGGTCAGCGGCGCGAACTTCAGAAATAACTGTGTTGAAATCAATATACTGCGTCATCAGCGCTAGTGCAACAATCGCCAACACAGCGCCTGCTCCAAGGCTCACTCGCGGAGATAGCCGCGGTTGTACTGATATCTGCCACCATGTCCGCAGAATCTGACTACCCATGCCAAAGACATCGCGGACGAGATCAACCTTTGTATCACCCTTTGATGTCCACTCCACAGGAAACTCGACAACCGTTAAATCCGCTCGTTGCGCCCGAACGAGCATTTCGGTATCCCAAAACCAGTGACTATCCTCAACAATAGGTTGGAGTGATTCAAACGCTTCTCGGCTGAACGCTTTGAATCCACATTGATGATCACGAAGATCTGATCGCAGGAAAAGACGGACAAGTGTATTATACACACGACTCGGAATACCGCGTTTTGCCGGACGATCAGCAATGTTTTCGGGCAACCATCGCGATCCAGTCGCAATGTCAGCCTCACCGGTTTGTATCCGGGTGATAAGTTCCTCAAGATGACGGATGTCAGTTGCAAGGTCTGTATCGAAGTACGCGAGCACACTGCCGTTTGCGAAGTTGAATGCCTGCTCAAGTGCACCTCCTCGTCCTAATCGTGTATCGCTATGCATATGTCGGATACGCCTATCCGAAGCAGCGAGTTGATCCGCAATTTCTGGTGTATTATCTGTGCATCCATCTTCAGCAATCACTATCTCAATCGATGTTGGCTCACAGAAGGTCTCAAGCGTGCTGATTGTCCTCTGGACTGTTGATTCAAGTGTTGATTCCTCATTATACGCTGGAAGAACGACGCTTATATTCACATCATCCTCGGCTGCTGGTGATTCGTCACCACGTGGTGTTTGTCTGTCTGCACTTGTGGTGACAGTATCATCATCACTTCCGGTTGCATTTGACTTTGCTGACCCGGCAGACGGGGATTCCATTGCCAGTGTGTGGCAGTGCACGATGTATGAACTTTCTGACTCGAGATGCAAAATAAATCAACGTACTGATGAGATATCTATTAGTGAGACTCTCATACAGAGCGCCGATTGACTTTTGACTGCGTTTTGCCCTGAGTTATCGCAAGTTACCTTAGAACCCTCTAC
>ERZ1034497.13-NODE-13-length-28445-cov-11.893378_pt1 | contig 28445 bp, 19 predicted proteins | sample MGYA00520644_ERZ1034497 | MGnify/ENA primary metagenome ERZ1034497 (study PRJEB33760, sample SAMEA4777690) | hypersaline lake metagenome | biome: hypersaline environment; feature: brines | place: Spain | collected 2014-08 | depth 0 m ...
CGAAGTTGGATATACAAGTATGAATTCAGTTATCAGATAACCACCCGATTGCGTCGTAGTTTTAAGATTCGGTATGCAGTATTAATATTAATTAATCTTTATGATGTAAACTGCCATCTCAAGATACATTCTCGATAGAGTATATTAGAGAATGAGATTGAATCTCTGGGAATTGAATATAAAAAACAGCCATCCCTGAGGTGCAAAGATAGACCTGTTTTGCTTGATAATACGGCGATTTATTCGTTCGTGACACCTTTTTCACAGATGAACTGCGAACTGATTAACTACAATCCGTTGGCATTGAACTCAGACCGGCATCACTGCGTTTTTATTCACTCAGAGGAAGGCGACGGCTGACTGACGGTCGAACCATCAGACTCTTCTTCGGATCTCGCAGCAACAAGTGCTCCCCGAGCAACGCTATATAGCGGATCATCAGGACTTTGAACATCGCTGATAGAGAACGGAATCGAAACGTCACGAAGATGTTTGTCGAATAGATCCTCAAAGCCATCTGGATTCGAAGTCCCTCCTGTCACGACGACAGGCACATCAAGATTCTCCTCAATATCCTCCTCGTCAACCTCTTCAGCAATCTTGTTAATGACGTAATCGAGCATATTCTCATAGTAAATTGAGAGCGCTCCCTCAACACCACCAACATCAGTTGTGAAATCAAGCGTAAAGTCGTCTTCTTTTATTGATGTTATTTTATCAACTGGCGTGCCGGTTGCTTGTGCGGCTTGTCGATCAACCCAGTCCCCACCGCGAGCAACAGAGAATTTCATCACAGGCACAGCATAGTATGACAAGCAGATATTCGTCATACCAGCACCAAACGAAACGCCAAGTCCTGTAAAGTTGTTCCCCGCAAGTTCGCTGTAAATGACAGCCATTCCCTCATTAATCGGCTCTGGATCATATCCCATATCAGATATCATCGATTCGAGCGTTTTCTGATGATATAGTGTCGACACATCTGAGTCGATTGGATCCGCTGGTGAGGAGAAAAATAGCTTCTCATCTGGGATCGACGGGTCACCAGTCACCTGTTCAGTGATCAGTTTGATCATCGGAATTGCCGATGACTCATCACTTGAGAGGATTCCAACCTCCATCGGTCTGCGTGTTTCCTTATTAAATATGTTCGCGAAATTAAGAGCGTCGTCGCCGACGACGTACACCTTATCATCCTTCCGGATATGGAGTACTTGACTTCGCGACAGCATCTGTTCTGCCATGTCGCTGTATTCGATCTCAACGAACGAGTTGCGCTGCTGAACAAACTTCGTTCCGTCATCCTCTTGCTCAGCAGACAGAATGTTCATTGTACCGACATCTAGGCCTTTGGCCATATCATTAACTCAGAAGGAATAGATAAAAATCTTCACCGTTTCTCCTCATCTTAACTGGTGCTGATATACGTTCATCGAGACAGTATCCTCAATACATATCGATGAGATAATCGATAGGATAATAAAACAACTGTAAATAATGATATGTAATTATATCGGCACGCTACTTTCAGCGAATGAGTGACTGAATAAATCGTCGAATTCGCTCGATCGGACCTTGATTCGCTGGTTTGAGTGGCGATGGCTTGATTGGTCCGTCATAATCTGCGTCTGATGACGGTTCATCCTCATTCTCACCGACTGCATCTGCTGACTCATCAAGATTTGCCCGAAGGTCTGCGAGTGCCGTTGCCTGCTCAGAGGTGCCTGATCCGCTTTCGGTTTTACGTTTGTCTCCCCGAAGACCCTGTAATCCCTCGACGGCGTCGTCAACACTCCCTCCACGGGACTCCTTCACTCCTGCTTTTGTCACGTTACGTGCATCATATTCATCTTCGTTAGCCGTAAACTGGAGCGTTTGACCATCATCACGCTCAACACCACCCCAGTTGAGTTCGGCAGCCGCCATTGCACTCTCGATCTGTCGTTCGACGCGTTCATCAGAAATCTCATCCTCCTCATCCTCAGATTCACTCGTTGTTTCGGGGTTGTCCGTCGCTGATTCCTGTGTGGCTGTTGCATTTACCACCATCTCAATTCGATATCCAGAGAGGGCTGTCCCGGCAGCTGTTAGCACGATAATAGCACCAATCGCGTAGACACTCACAATAAGACTACTACTTTGATTCCACGCCGCTGCTCGTGGATATACAGCAGCAAACTGCGCAGTTGCGAGTAGACATGCAATAACGCCGCCAGTTCCAATCAGATCGACACGTCGCGAAACTGGCAATAACACTGCCGTTGAAAGTAGTATAATCGGTATTCCACTTGCGCCAGCTGTTACAGCAACCTCTCGGAACACGTATTTAATTGGTCCGAAACTCGAGTATGTCGTGCTCCACAGGAACGCGACGATCGACACGAGGACCAATCCGACACCAATGAAAAACAGGCTGAATCCGAGATATACCTCACGCCGATCTTCAATCGGTCCGATAAACTGTCGGTATATCTCTCGGAAAATTGCGCCTGGATCCTCTTGCTGCATATCTACATCGACCGCGAGAAAAGCTAAATATCTTCGCCTCATCGCACCTCACCCCTGCGCGTATTGAGTCAAATTGTCTGACAAATGTCTGACGGTCCTCACCGTGTGACTGGTATTAATCCGCTCGCGCGCAACCGTAGGAAGATGAAACAAAACGATGACATTGATTTATTTCCTCTCGGTTCTTTCAATCGCTCCACGACAATACACATCTGAAAGTAAGGAAGGACCCACTGTCCGCAGTCAGATTAATCATCGGGCATACTCAGCCGTGAGCGCGGGACTTCCTGTTTCTATGACGTGCTTTGCGTGTATTCCCACCCTGCTGTGCTTTGCGCTTTGCGCTTTGCTGCGGTACTTCTTGAGGATGGGGCATAAGCGCCTGCAAGCTGCTAAAGACCACCACTTATCCAATCCATGTTGCTGCGAACGCATCGAAGAAATCCTGATCTGTCGGAACAAACGCATGCGTTATGCGTAATCGCTGTGTTCGAGCTTCCACATCATTAATAAATGCATCAACGCGGTTACGATACTGCTCAAGAAGTCGTCCACCGAAATATGTTCGCTGACTCACATCAGATTCTACCCCCTCAAAAATTGTATCACCAGCAGGATTAGGATCAACTTCTCCCGGTGCAAGTAACTGAATGAGAATTACATCATTTTGTGCAATTGATGCAAGTCCACTCTCAAGCGAATCAAGATCACCCAGACAGTCTGTAATAATGACAATGAGCGACCGTGAATTGATTAGCCCAGCATATGACTCCAACGCCGTGGCGAAGTCTGTCTCCCCCCTCGGTGTTGTCTCATTGACCCGATCGATTAATCCAAGCACCTCTCCACGCGTTGATGTCCCAGCATCAAGTCGTTCAGGTCGGTCTTTGAATATTGAAAATTTAAAATCATCATGTGCTTCGGCAGTAAGGTATGCATACCCCAATCCAAGTTTCGCCCCAAATTCAAATTTATGTGTGTCAATATCTGGATCACCATAGTCCATCGATGCACTCGCATCGACAAGGACGTGGACTGTTAAACTTCGTTCTTCCTCAAACTGCTTAATATAGTACTCTCCTGTTCGTCCATAAAGTCGCCAATCAATGAGCCGCGTGTCATCACCTGGTGAATATCGCCGATAATCACTGAATGTGAGTCCTTCACCAACATCGGGTGACTCCTGTTCTCCACGTTGAATTCCTGTTGCTTCTTGCTCGAGACTCGCGTCAAATCGGTCAACCTCCTCAAGAAATGTAGGATTAATCACGTATATGCTGTAAGTAGATTATCAATCACATCATCGGTCGACATACCCTCACGCTCAGCACGGAAGTCAAGCAAAATCCGATGTCGTAACACCGGCCGTGCCATTGCCGTAACATCGTCCCATGAGACATAATTACGCCCTTGGAGGAATGCCCGCGCTTTTGCAGTTTGAATAAGTCCCATGCTGGCACGTGGGCTGGCACCGAAATCTACATTATCTGCGGTTCGTGTTGCTCTGACAAGTTCGATTGCTTGATCACGAACGTCATCCGCAACAGGCACCTCCCGAACAAGCGACTGTATTGTTGAAAGTTCATCACGCGTTAGCACGCGGTCAACAGGTGGAACAGATTCGCCCTCTGCATATAGGGTGACAATATCACGTTCTTCAGCTGCAGAGGGATAATCTAAAACAAGCTTTAACAAAAATCGATCAGTTTGGGCTTCTGGAAGTGGATACGTCCCTTCTTGATCAACTGGATTCTGGGTTGCAAGAACAAAAAATGGGCGAGGAAGATCATATGTCTCACCAGCTGCTGTCACCTGTTTTTCTTGCATTGCTTCAAGCAATGCTGCCTGCGTCTTTGGTGTCGCCCGATTAATCTCATCTGCAAGGACAACGTTCGCAAAGATAGGTCCGCGTTCAAAAACGAACTCGCGTTCGCCACCTGCTTCGCGAATTATTTCTGTTCCGGTGATATCTGATGGCATTAGATCCGGCGTGTTCTGCACACGTGAGAAGTCTAGGTCAGTCACGTCAGCAACTGTCCGAATCATTGTCGTCTTTCCAAGACCCGGATTACTCTCAAGAAGCGCATTCCCGTCTGCGAGAATACAGACTAAAAGCTGCTCAACAATTGCTTTCTGTCCAATAATCCGCTTACTAACTTCTTCACGAACGCGAGCAAGACGACCCTGTAATGCGTCGATATCGACATCAATATTGGTCTCACTCATCGGTCTAAATACTCACTATTCATATCTCGCTTACTAATCATATTGGTGTTGATTCCGGCATTGGCGTTAGTTATCATTATTATTATTATAATTCAATCTGTTTAATATACTACTATGATTATCAATTAGACTCAAAAGCTGGGCAATTGACGAATATGGATATACAATATATGATATAGGCATATAATCTAATGCTGCACAAGCGCATCTATCCTGTCGATAAACACAGTGAAAACTTTGTGGCTTCTGTCTGAATTTAAACCAAGTCACGAACAAATTATATCAAGTATCCCATATTTATTCTGAATAATGAACATCAACCAGACATGCACTTCGAAACCGCCAGAATAGTTCATTCAATCTCAAGACGATGCTGTTGTATCAGTTTGATCACTGTTGTCTCGAATTGCGAGGTTGTACTCTCGAATAAGCGCTGCATTTTGCACAGCTTCATCGCTATCAAAGGCGGCTTGCTGAGTTTGGACGTCCTCAGCGCTAAAACCACTGTTTGTGTATGCGGTGGGTGAGTCACGATCAGCGTTTCCTCCACCATCGGACCCACTCGTGGAAATAGTCGCGTTCTGTGTTTGCTGCCCCTCACGAATACTCGTTTCATCACCAAGGATTGAAGACCCATTCTTTAATCCAGAGTATTCAGTCTCCTCACGATCACCAGCAACAGTTACTGCTGAGTCTGCTCCAAATTCGTCAAGTGATAAATCGACGACTGCTAACTGCACTGTTGCTCCACTGAGAATCATGAGAATAACGACAGCCGTTGCAACTCGCCGAAGGTTGATTAACCCAATACTTGAAGCTTGGTTGAGTCCTTTGAGTACGTCATCGTATAATCGTTTAACGATTGCTGATTGCTGATTTGCTTCAGTTGCATCACGGGCGGTCTGTAAGGACTCCTGTAGTGATGGGTTTGCGGCTGCAAATTGATCAACCAAGGGGCGTCGAATCCGAATCCCGACCTCGATTGGAATAATAAGTAATCCAATCCCAACTCCAAGCACTGCCCCAGTTGCAATGGTCGGCTCCGTAATTGTAATTGCAATAGTATCTCGGAGTATTGTCACTATCGCTGATGGGATTGGAACACGGGACGGCATCCCTAATGGAATCCCGACAAATAATAAAATAATATTTATAAGAAGTGTTACAATAGCAGCATCAACAACTGCATAAACAACCGCAATCTTGAACCCTTCCTTACGGATCTCAGCAAGTGCACGCTTAATTTGTTGTTGTTGGGTCTCTATGCCACCACGGGACTGTTCAGCAGATACCTCGTCAGTTAGTTTGTTATTTCCGTTCTCACTCACTCCACCAGTGGGTGCGTTAACATCCGGATTTGCGCTTTTGTTCGCTGTCTCATCAACGGTCGTTCGTGTCAGTGCGTCTGTATCGACACTCTCATCAGGCGGAGCTTCACCGATTCCAAATGGGTCAGGATCAAATTGAGATGACTCCGGGTCGGTCTGTTCATCTTCGCTCTCATCTGCGTTTTGATCGTCATCAACGGGTGAGTGATTATTATCTGTCATGTGATCGGTGCATTAGTGCGTGAGTGGTATAGGCTAAGATATGTCGTACTACTCAGTATGCATATCAAATATATATTGATTAGTGATGTTCAACAGAAACTTGGTTTATTTCCCTCAATCTGTGCGCAGGCTCGATCAACTTGTGATTTCAGGAGGTCATTTTCGTTTTCAAGCTGGTCGTTTTCACTTTCGAGACTCGAAACCTCGGCTTCAAGATCTGATACCTGCCCTTCAAGATTTGACACTTCATTTCGCAGATCCTCGGCTTCGGACTGGAGGTCATCAACTTCACCACGGAGGTTTTGATTGACTGACTGGAGGTTTTGGACCTCTGATTCCAGTGAATTAGCCCGACGCTCTGCGGCTTGGAGATCTTGTTCTGTATTCGCGAGCTCTGTTTGTGTCTCTGATAATTGCTGTTCAGTTTGCTGAAGATTTCCAGACACCTGTGAGACATCTCCGCGAGCCGTTTCCAATGACTTGTTTAATTCCTGCATTTGTTCTCTCGCTTTCTCTAGATCCGATCGAGCCTCGTTCAGATCGTTTCGGAGTTGCTCGTTTTGTGATTGAAGTTGACTATTCTGTGTATCAAGCCCTTCAACCGACTCCTGGTAAAATAATGTCGCCCCAGCAGTGCCAGCGATAGTCAGACACAGTATGAGAACTAATCCAATATTAATTGACCGGCCAATTATACTCATGTGAGTCCACTCTCCTGTTGCGTACGACCCTGGTACACTTGAACCCGCCGAATTACAACCTCAGTGACAAATATAACGAGTGCAAGAATTATCAATACCCATTCCCATCGCTGTTCAACATCACGAACTCGGGTTGATTGTTGTCTTGCAAATTCCGCAATCTCAGCGGTGTCACTCGGCTCAAACTGACGACCATCGGTTGCTCTGACCGCCTCACTCAGGGCTGGCGCCGTTCCAAATCCGGCGTACTCGGCAGGATAATTTGCAGCATATGTCGCTCCGCTAATTTCTTTGAACCCTTCTGTTTCGGGTGTGACACTTGCACGGTAGACACCATCACGAACCGCACGGAATGAGGCTGAGGTATTTGTTGGTGGAGAGTCCCCACGGTATGTGATTGTGGCTGGTGATCCAACACGAGTGTCATCAGCGCCAGTTACCCCTGTTGTCTTTCGTTCTGGATTTCCAATCGCATAATTAACTGATTTAGTGACGAGTAATGAGTCTGGTTCGTTGAGAAGTCCACCAAGACCACCACCCGATTGATATGCTGTGATGGTCGCAACACGTCCGAGTCCATACCGCCATGCGGCAACTGCTGGGTCTCCATTTGAGCCAGCAACGAGGAATGTCCCTCCGGGGCGAACAGACACATCATTTACTTGATCAGGCGTTGCTGTCACCTCAGCACCACTTGTAATGAAATGTCCTGAATCAACAATCGTCAATCCTTCTCCGTCAAATTGCCGACCACTCCCACCGAATAAAATCCGAAGACGATCAGTCTCATTTGCTTGGAAATACGTCCCGCCAGAGATATCCGCGATTTGTTCTAGCAGCGGTTCGTTCACGCGCTGTCCTGCACCAACGGTGATTACACGTACTCCTCGTCTTCCAAGTGACTCCGCAACGACTGTTGCCCGACTCCGAGCGTCAACACCATCGCTAATAAGGATGACTGTCCCACGCTGTCCATCAAGCATCTCCTCTGCACCACGAAGTCCATTCGCAATATTTGTTCCACCGCCAGCGCGGAGTTGTCGGATACGTTGGCGCGTGGTATCACGATTTTCAGTAAGTTGCTCAAGTCCAACTACCTCGTAGGCCTGTCGATTGAACCCAACGACCCCAACACTTGTTGAATCACCTAATTGACCGAGTGCATTGAGTGCAACTGCTTTTTGAATTTGCATCCCACTCCCGGTACTCCCGGAGACATCTATTGCAAGAATGACGCGTGCGCTTCCCGGCGTCCCTTCACCGACTTGAACTGGAAGCATTGTTCCGATTGATGATGAATCATATCCACCACCCTCGAAACCATTTGGACCTCCGAGCATGAGAAGCCCGTTTCCATCAATAACAAACCGCTGGAGTCGCTCAATATTTCCGAGATCATCTGCTGCTGTATTCTGGACGACAACTGCATAGTATGGATCCAGCGTTTCAGGGACGGAACTAGCCGTTTCAACGGTATACAACTGCTGAAGATATGATTGCAGTGGGTACTCTCCCTGTGACACATACAATATTGTTGGTTTATTGACAACACGAATTGTTGATCGAGCGATATTGTTCTGTGAGTATGTGTCATCATTTTCGACTGCCGCGGTAACTCTATGTGCACCAACTGACTCAAATGTATGTCTCACGGGAATACGTCCAGTTCCATTATCAAGCGTCTCCTCTGTAACCTGTTCACCATCAATACTCACCGTCACTGTCACTGGGTCAGTCGCTTCCACACCGCGGACCCTCGTAAGAATTTGACTTTCGACACCAACACTTGTTTTTGAGGGACCGGTGAGTGTTACATATTGTTCAGTCTGCGTCGAATCAAATGCAACGGTGCTGATGGTTGCATTTATTGACCGTGCAAATTCCGCTGTCGCTGATAACGATTGTCCACCGGTTGCCTGTCCATCGGAGACAACGACTACTGACCCATTTTCTTGGAGATTCGCAGCAATCCCATCCCCAATCGGTGAGCGTTCTCCACGGGCGATTGTTGAGACAGTCGCTGGTATTCCTTCAGATTCAATCCCTTCGACTAACTCTTCAGTTTGGTTTGGACCGACAGCAGTGCTATTTGAACGATCAACGAGTAAGGAGACAGATGGATCGCCTGTGGTCTCCATTGTAATAACAGTGAATGGACCAGCGGCTGCGAAGACGAGTAGTGCAATAACTGTGATTCGGGATATAGCAAAAAGCCGTCGACTTCGCGCTGATGCGGTCCCTGACGCACGATAATTGATGAATCCAATGACGGCTGCAATCGCAATTGGTAGAGCGATGAGCGCAAGTGGTCGATTAAGTCCGACGACAATATCACCAAACGATGTCCGAACACTGAGCGGGACATCATAACTTAGCATAGTAATATTCATTATCATCATAGGTCACCTCGCCGCCGAAGAAGCACAATTTCTCCAATAATAACAGTAGCTCCGCCAAGAACAACTATCCACCCGAGTGGACGAGGAACCTGTGTCTCTCGTTCACGCGTTTGAGCGTCAATCTCCGATGATTGCTCATCAAGTGATTCAACCGCGACTGCAGATTCAGTACTACTGTATAACGATACACCACGCTGGGATCCACCGACAGAATAAAATCCGGTCTGATCAAGTGAAATAACCTGCCCGTCGATAGATTCACCATCTGGCGTCTCAACTGCTGTCACGTTCTCAAACTGTAATTGTGCCCCCGTTTGTTGATTAAGTGTCGATAATGGTTCACGACCGGCGAGATAAAATATCGCTCGCTTCCAAAAGACTGGATATTGGTAATTGAATCGGAATGGATCATTGTCGACAACGCTTCCATAATATAATACCCGTCCGTTTGCCCGTCTTTCTGTTGCAAGGATTGGAGTTCCATCTGTTGTTGCAAGAAGTGACTGCCCTCCGGTTAGTGACCCAGTTAGGTATGTTTCCGGTGGCGTAAATCCAATTCCTCGTGTAAGCTCACTTTGCTGTGGTCGGTCAAGGGCTGGATTTGACCCTGTTCCCTGTGGGTCAATTAACAGGAGGTCACGGTATGCCGCTGGTGGCGATTGCTGTGCGATGACGCCAACACCACCACCATTGGCGAGGACATCACGCCCTGCTTCAACATTTCCGTCGAGAAGACGCTCTGATTCAAGATCACTATAGAGAATCACATCATAGTTATTTTGAACCGCTGTCGGTGGCTGTGCAACCGTCAATGATACCTCTTCAATTACAGACAGCGCTGTCGTAAAATAGCTATTCGGGTCATTACTCAATAATAAAACGTTTACTCGCTGGTCTGATGGCGCAGCTATATACGCGACATCGTCAATCGAAAGATCATCACTCGGCGTTAACTGAGCGCGACCACCACCAGCGGGCACTGGAAGTGTTACTCGCTGCACACCACCGGGAGTAAGTGTTAATGATATCTGAGATCTCCCGAGTGTAACTGTACGTCTAACCTCTCTATCGGCAAAATTCTGTATAGTTAATGTCACATTTGATCGGCTGAACGATCGTGCGGTGATGCCAACGTTTGCCCCTCCACGATCAAATTGCTGAAGTGATACTTGTACACCCCGCGCTTGCGCTGATTGAACAGCCTGGCGCCAACGATCACCTGCAAAATCGCTAAATACAGCAATCCGTGCGTTTTCCCCCGCAATCGCAGTTGCGCGTGAGATTGCTGCATTGAGATTCCCGGGCGCATCAGTTGGGCGTAACTCTGCTAGTGTTGTCTGTACTTCTGATGCGCCGCCAGACCGGAGGACAACAGATGATGTAGATCCAGCGAAAATAACGGAATTAGTGCTGCTTGTCGTTTCCCTCGCAGCAGCTATTGCAGCTGTAAATCGTGTTCCATCACCGGTATTCACTTGCATACTTGCACTCCCGTCAATCACAAGTATTGTTTCAGAGACAGTTTGTGACTCTGCAACAGAGATGTACGGTCCAGCAATTGATACGGCAAGTAGAATGACAACAAGAATTTGCAACAGCAATAACAGATTTTGCTTGATTCGGTCAAACAGCGGTCGTGAGGCGTCCTGTTGCGTGTCTTCAAATAACAGCTCAACCGTTGGTAACTCAACACGACGTGGATCAGGTTGAATAAAATAAAGAATGAGAATCGGTATGAGTGCTGCGAGCGCCATAATCCCGATGGGCGCGAGAAACACGTCCGAAAGTACCATATCCCGATTCACGGAATCCGGCGGTATGCCTCTTTCGTCACTGATTTGCGAGCATCAGCCTAATTGTCTCTTCGCTCTAATATGACCAATCAATGATGCTCAGCACACGCATTCAGATATTGAGAGCATCACACACACCAGTGAGTGTCTCAACGGTAAGATGAGGACCAGGACCGAACGGCTCAGACGGGGTCTCTTTCCGATTAACCCAGACTGCCTGTGTGCCAGCATGCACAGCGCCGACAATATCAAACCATCCTGCAGTGATATGAGCAATTGCATCAATCGGTGTTCCAGTCCGTGCTGCACCATGTCGATACAATTCCGCAGCAGGCTTGAATGCCGACACCTCTGCGGCGCTGATTACCCCAGCGATAATATCCCCAATCCCGGTGTGTTCGACCATTGTAGATAACATCTCAGGATTTCCGTTCGATAGAACATAACAGTCGTACCCGGCTGCATCAAGTCGCTCAATGCTATCACGCACGTCATCAAAAACATCGAGTTCATGATATACAGCAAGGATCTCATCGCGCTCGCTCGATGATAACGCAACGTCGTGTGCATCAAGTGCGTACTGAAGTGCGTCTCGATTCATCTCATAAAATGGTTGATATGTGTCAATCTGGTTTGCAATAAAGGTGTATGCAAGTGAGCGTGATCGCCATAGTCGTGAGATCGGTCTTGGATTTTCAACACGTCTGTTAAGCGCTTGTTCAGCTGCCTCAACATCAACGAGTGTACTATACGAATCGAATGTAACCGTTTGAACCCGGTCAGGGTCAAAATCTGCTGGCATCATTTATGTACTAACAAGCATACTGAAAGAGGTTGGCGGCAGTGTCGAATAATATAATAGTTTCAGTATTATCAAATGATCATGAAGATGTTTGATTAACACAATCTCGACACATACAGCAGATCTGAAACGACCGTAATCGGCGACGTGAATTCTGGACACTGACGGTGGTAGACACATACTTCATCAGTTTCTGCAGTGTCGTGGTCTCGGTGGGGATTATCTTGATTTATTTTCACGGAAGCAACGAGTGAACCAGGTGAAGTACCCCGAGTACGGTAGCGCGGAACTCGCGCTGCTTTCCATTTAGCCTACCTCAGGCAAGCCGAGTCTGTCGCCATGACTCGAGGTCAGGTGTTTGATTGAATGTATAGATGTGGACACCGCGGATATTATAATACTCATCTTCCACGTATGGGGAGAGCCCATTAATAAGATCATCAGGCTCATAGACACCCCGTGATCCAATAAGCTGCCGAACAAACTCAAAAACGCCTGTTGTTTTTCGAAGAAATCTGATTGAATCGCCAACGCCGACCTTCTGTGAAATTTGAAGGAGCTTTTGATAGTTCATCACACCAGGAATGCCAATCTCAATTGGAAGGTCTACACCGCGTTCACGTGTGGATTCAACCCATTCGAGGATTGTCTCCGGATCATAACACAACTGTGTCACAATGTACGTTGCATGTGGTGCCTTCTGATCCATCGCCATTGCGAGTTCTTCATCTTCAATGAAATCATGTCCTTCAGGATAACCTGTGATCCCGATATCCTCGAACGAATATGGAAGCTCGTCAAGCACCTCTAGCAGGTCGTATGCAGACGTAAATTCACCAGCGGGCTCCTCCCTATCGCCACCTGGTATAAAAACATCGTTAACACCGGCATCGCTGAGTCGTTCTGCGATTGACGCGAGTTGTGCTTCATCTTCGACGTATCGTGCAGCAATATGTGGGACAACTTCGTATCCCTGAGCCGCTGCTTCTTCTGCGCGCTCAACGGTTTGTTCAATGCCTAGCTGTGGCGATGTTGTGATTGCAATGCTTGATCCGGCTGGCAGTGACTCCAACTCGTCATTGAAACTGTCGAACGGCATCAACTCAAACCGTGCTCCCCTCAGGAGATTGCTTACACCATCTTGATCAACGGCGCTTTGCGCTCCAAGTGCCATGTTTAATATAAATTGTATACACCCATATTTTGCTCTATGGGTGAGTTTACCAACCCATTTATAAATCCAAAATTTTGTGGGTCTAGCGTTTCCCCCCAAGCCCAATTACCGATGCTGATGCTCGGCGACCGACTTTGCGTAAGACTACAGATATAAATATACACCATCGAATAAAAATATCCTATTTGTCAGCATCAACGCCAGCCGCACTGACTCCCGAAGAGCTTCCAGATCTTGTATGTGCTGATGTCTTTGACTGTGTTTGTGCACACTGTTGAATTCGCGTCGCAATTGCCTCGTAGCTCACACCACGGTCAGGGTCAGGTCCCCCTGATAACCGTCTGAGAACCAGATCAAGAATATCCAATTGATCAAGCAGATCCCGCGTCTGTCTGTATTCAATCCCAAGTCGCCGTTGCACCTCATATACTGTTCGCGAACCAACAACTGCATCGATAACATCAGCAATCTCGAGATTGCTTGGTAGTCCTGCACCATCTGTCACAAGCTGTTCATCTGCGATCGACAGTGTTTCGATTCTATCATCCTTCCCCGTTACATCTGGTCGTGGCGTGTGCGTTTGCTCATTAGGATTCGTATTAGCAACTTCCTGATCAGTTGATCCGGTGCTCACATTAGCCAACGCATCTGTATGTGTATCACTATCTGTGTGCTCACTGCCAATGCGCCCAATATCATCTGATGTCGGTTCACTTTCTACAACCTCCTTCCCCTGGGAATCTGTCTTCTTGCTTTGATCGGTATTATCCGTATTATTATATTTTGTCGGAGAATGAACGCCTGCCTCAATCATATATCGCCGAACGGTCTCGCCTGCAACATCAAGTTCAATTCGATCACTCATTTCAGAAAACGTATTACACCGTTCATACAACCGCTGAAGGTACGTTTCATCTTCATATGGCGGAACAGAGTCATCGCGGACCTGTGATAATTCATCTTCGACTGTGACATCAGCAGCGTCGGTCTGACAGGCATCAGTATCTGCAATTACCGCTGAATCATCAGTTGAATTCGCCCCGTCATTTGCGCTTATTACTGATCCACCAAATACACCCTCAGCTGATGATGGTGATTGTGATGATCCCGATGACCGCCAACTCCTCTCTCCCATCTGTGTGTTATCGCCATTAGATTCAGATTCAGATTCAGATTCAGATTCACCTTCACCTTTAGATTCATCGTTGCGCACACCTAGCGCAGACGCAATCGTATCTGCTACATCAGATGAAGACTCAGCATTCGCAGTATCCTCACCAATAGTCACCTCGATGCGTATAACAGCATCTCCATCTAATATCTCTGCGTCGGTTGGTCGCATCTTAACCGGAGTATCAATCTTTGGCGGTTGTATTGACGGGATCGTGTATGATACGCATATATGCTCATCTGTCATCTCAGCTGCAATTGGAGTGGAATCGATCCCATATTCAGATTCAGAACCGGTATCTATGTGTTCATCAGTAGCGTCTGTCGATTCCAATTGTGGTAACAGCGGCATAGATATTGTTGCAGTCAACAGCTCAGCATCTGCTTCGGATTTTGTTGTTGATGTTGTTGCCTCAACCTGCCGGACAACATTACCGTCAGACTCGAACTGTTCGATCACACGTGAGAGAGCGTCGAACGATGACTGCAACTTTGTCGACATGTATGAACTATATCATAGTATGTGAGCCCCTAACAGTGTGTGATAAAATATGAGGGTATTCAAGTATCTGTATGCCTTTAATCGCCGATAGGTGTTGCAATACTCGCAACACGTTCACCGGCAAAGACTGTTCCACCATGCGATAATGAGTAAATCACGCCTGATCCAGGTGCGACGATTGTTGCATGCTCCTCGAATGTCGTTGGATCATAAACGACACCCAGTGTCTCCCCATCGGTGACTTTCGACCCGACGGTACAGTTTGCTGCTGGCTCGAATAAGCCAGACGCTGGTGTGATTGAGACTGGAATATCATCTTTGAGCTGATGCTGTGTTGGTGGTTCCGGAAGTTGATCGGTTAACATGCCTGACTCAGTAAGCATCCCGCGCTGTCTCAATACCCGACAGACGCCAATGGCTCCACGCTCAGCAACAGAGCGATCAACGGTGCGGCTATTGCCGAGTTCAACGGTAATCGTTGGAATCTGAGCTCGTGTCATCGCAATTCGAAACGTCTCTGCAGGCTGTGTATATCGATTATCCTCTCCATCTTGTGTTTTGCGTACACTCCCATCAGCGTTCGAGGTCTCATCCCTATTTCCAGTATATGAGACTTCGCTAGGAGACTGACTGCTTACTGGTCCATCGCCGATAAGCCGATAGTTTGTCCCAAAAGCGGTTGCCAACGCGGTTGCTTTATGATCGTCTTCAACAACGCGAACATGCTCAAGCATCGAAGGAGTTCCTGTATGTAAATCGATTGCTGCATCAGCACTGGCTGCTAGTGACCACAACTCAGCCACAATTTGTTGTTGAAAACTTCCATCGTCGGCTCCCGGCCATACTCGATTTACATTTGGATACTGGGCATCATATTCATCTGGTGTTGCATATGATCGTGCATCAAATGCCAATGGGTTCATAACTGGAACAACAATTACGGTTCCTGCCAATTTGGTGTCGCATAATCGATTATGAAGCCGGCGAAGTGCTGCAGGACCATTGAGTTCAATTCCATGCTGTGCGGCTTGCACATACACCGTCGGTCCGTCGCCACCGCGATAGCGATGAACTGTCACCGAGATATCCCTCGCTGGCGTCTGACCAAGTTGACGTGTCGTAGTTTTGTGTTGTGTCGGTTCCACTCCCATACCAACCTCAATACCGGTGGCGACAAAAACTTCCGGACAACAATCACTCTGTAGTAATGACATTAATGTGAAATGAATATCACCGACTCAGGATGTCATCATAGCCATCTTATAATCACAATTTCCCAGAATAATTAACTCCTGACCCCGCAGCGGTAGCATGCACATTGAGGATGAAACATGGACTGATCTTGAGACGACTGACACAAATCTTGGATTACTTCCGATTGGAAGCACCGAACAACACGGTCCACATGCTCCTCTCGGTACTGATACATTTGATGCTGAAGTAATCGCGCAGAATGCTGCTGAGGAGTATTCGGACTCAGTCATCGTTGCCCCATCGGTACCCGTCGGCATCGCTGAAGAACATCGCGAATTTACTGGGACACTTTGGACGGATGAGATGACCTTCCGGCAGTATGTTCGAGATATTGTACGGAGTCTTGCCAGTCATGGGTGGGATCATGTGGTGATTGTCAATGGACACGGCGGTAATATACCTGCACTTGAGGCTGTTACCGCACAAATCATCCGTCATGATAATGCATATGCAGTCCCATTTACCTGGTTTGAGGCTATTGGCGAGCATACTTCATCAATGGGGCACGCAGGACCAATTGAAACGTCGCTGTTAGAGCGAACTCGTCCAGAATCCGTCCATACTGATCGTCTCACAGACGCAGCAGCGGGAGCGAGTGATAGATGGGGTGATTGGCAGGGAAGTGTTAATCTCGCTGTTGACTCGACCGAATTCACTGAGAACGGCGTTGTTGGTGATCCTCGTGAGGCAAGTGCCGAGTTAGGGGCAGAACTGCTCACCGCGGCAACTGATGAGTTATGTTCGCTCCTTGATGCTGTCCGCAGTCATGATGCTGCTCCGCGTGAGTGATCAAAGATTCACCGAATACAGATTATTGGAGAAATGAAGTGCATGATTGATACTATATTTGGACTGAGCAGTTTATATAATCCAAATTAAGTATCATCTTCTCGTCTACTCATACGACACTGTGTGTGCTATCCAAGATATGGCGCTTCTTGATATCCTGAATCAATTATGATATAAATTTGTCATGTTGTGTAAGAGCGCTGTATTGGCAACATCTATTTGTGCACTGCAGTGTGACAGTTCGATATATGGATCCGAGCGATAGTATTCCTGAATCAGCTGGTACAGTTATCGTTGGTGCCGGTATTGTTGGCTGCAATATTGCATACCAACTCACGAAACTTGGACGCGATGATGTTGTTGTCGTGGATCAAGGTCCAATGCCCACAACTGGTGGGTCCTCCACGCACGCGCCAGGTATTATGTTCCAGACTGCCGAGGCAAAAGAACTCTCACAATTTGCTAATTACAGTCGAAAAGTCTACTCAGATCTTGAGGGTGCTGACGGGCAACAGGCGTACAATGAAACAGGTGGCATTGAAGTTGCACGCAGTGAAGAGCGAATGGCATTTCTCCAGCGGCGTGTCGAACATGCCAAGGCATGGGGAATCCCGGATCCACAGCTCCTCTCACCTGAAGAGGTAACAGACCATCTCCCGCTTGTCGATCAAGATCAGATTCTTGGCGGCTATTACTCACCAACAGACGGTCAGGTGTCTGGTGTTATTGCATGCGATGCGCTCGCTCGCGAGGCAATCGACCGTGGTGCAGAATTTGTCCCACATACACGAACGGAGGATGTTGAGGTGACAAACGACTCAATTACAGCCGTTGAAACAGAGAATGGTCGAATTGAGTGTAACGAGGTTGTTGTCGCCACTAACATTTGGGCTCGTCAACTTGGTGAGAAACTTGGTGTTCATATACCAGTCACACCAGTCGAACATCAGTATACGATGACAGAATCGCTTGCTGAACTCTCTGAGAATGATACTGACATCACCGACCATCCGCTCTTCGACAACTACGAGAATGTTTCTGGTGAGAAAGCAAAGCGACTGCTGGTCGGTCCTGACCGGGCAATCCTCCGTGATCAAGACAACGCGATGTATTATCGAACCCATGGTGACTCATATGGCATTGGGTCGTACAATCACGACCCAATTGTCCCTGACCCACAAGAGCTGGGCACAAACGATCCTGACGGTGAACAAGGGTCAGTTCATGAGTTCACCGAAGAACATATGAACACCGCTACACACCCAGACCGACCACATAAACCCCCCCGACAAGCAAGTGATGAGTTACTGCCAGCGACGGACGGCGCAGAATTAGAATTTAAATACAATGGCATGTTCGCAGAGTCACCAAATGGGCTTCCTGTGATGGGTCCTGTCGAGCAGTATGACGGTCTCTGGACCGCTGCTGCAATCTGGGTCACCCACGCTGGTGGTGCTGGAAAGGCACTTGCAGAGTGGATGGAAAACGGTGTTCCTCGACTTGATGATGGTCCAATGGATGTCTCTCACTGCGATGTTAATCGATTTGATGAACATGAAGGCAGTTGGGACTTTGCCCGCGATATCGGTGCTGAGGAATACCGAATCGTCTACAATGTAATGCATCCAAAATGGGTGTGGACTGACATGCAGCGCGATATCCGTCGAACGCCAATGTACCACTCACATAAGGAACTTGATGCTGAACTGTGGGCTGAGGCTGGATGGGAAGAGCCACAATGGTTTGAATCCAACGCTGACCTCGTTGACCGTTATACCGATGAGATACCAGAGCGAAACGGCTGGGAAGGAAAGTACTGGTCACCAATTGAGGGTGCAGAGGCTCTAAATGTCCGTGAAAACGTCGGACTGCATGATATGACTGCGTTCAACAAAATGGAGGTTGCAGGATCCGGTGCCGGCACGTTCATTCAGCAGCTCTGTACGAACGATATGGATCTTGACATCGGCGAGGTGAAATACACGCTCATGTGCAACGAGGGCGGTGGCGTGCGCGCTGACATTACTGTTACTCGAACTGATACAAACCGCTATTTAGTCCTTACAACGGGGCGTGAAGTCGGGAATAATCATGTCTCATGGGTACGTAAACATGCCCCAGAGGGTGTCATCGTCAACGATGCAACCTCAAGCCTTGCAGCAATGGTCTGCACTGGACCAAACGCACGAAAGGTCCTCTCAGAAGTTACAGATATCGACCTTTCAGATGATGCATTCCCATTCTTCACTAGTCAACAGTTCTATGTAAAGAATGTTCCAGTGACCGCATTACGGGTCTCATATGCTGGCGAACTTGGTTGGGAACTGTATACACCTTCAGAGTATGGTGAACGACTTTGGGAGATCTTACTTGAGGCAGGTAAATCGTATGGACTTCGCCCATATGGCAATGGAGCTCTTGACGCACTCCGTATTGAGAAAGGCTTCCGATTGTGGGGTGAAGACCTCCATACTGAGCACACGCCATATCAGTCAAATCTTGGATGGGCTGTTGATCTTGACACAGAATTCATCGGCAAGGATGCAATTAAATCACGACAACAACAGCCAGCTACCGCAGCCGATGGTGGAACGCGTGCAAAGCAAGTTGCCTGTCTAACGCTTGATGACCCGAATGCTTCGATTCTTGATAATCGACCGGTGTTCGATGTCAATGATGATGAGACGCTTGGATATATTCACAGCGCTGAATACGGATACACTGTCGGTGCCTGCGTTGCTTACAGCTACCTCCCACCAGAATATGCTGAGCCAGGGACCGATGTTGAGATCCTATTTGAGGGCGACCGATACGCTGCCACAGTTCGCGAAGAACCACTTATCTAACCAACGCTCTCGATTCTCTGGTACCTGACCGATTCATTATTTATCAAATTAATAAACTATTCATATGACAGTGATACGCATTACTATCTCATATGATAATCATATTCCTCATGATTGACTCGTCGTCTTGAGAAACTGTCACCCCGAGTTTTTGAAATCGTTGTTTTATCGATGATTTTCCGTGTCACCGTTGTCTTTATACTTCTGACAGAATCATCGACAGATGAAATAAATGAGCACATCAGATTCAAATCTTCCCAGCCGATCACGGACTGTTATCATCGGGGCTGGCGCTGTTGGATGCAGCGTTGCGTATCATCTGAGTGAACTTGGTGCTGAGGATGTTACCGTTGTTGATCAGGGACCATTACCGGTCACCGGTGGATCCTCGGTGCATGCACCAGGAATTATGTTTCAGACATCCCCGTCAAAACTTCAGACGAAAACAGCATACTACACAAGCCGACTCCTTTCAGATGCTGGTGTCTATGACGAAGTTGGCGGGATTGAACTTGCTCGGAGCGAGGATCGAATGGATTTCCTCCAGCGCCGCGCTGAATGGGCAACATCATATGGGCTTCCAGAACCGCAATTGCTCTCACCACAAGAAGTCACTGAATATCTCCCCTTAGTAAATGAAGATGAGATTCTTGGCGGCTATTACTCGCCGACCGATGGTCGAGTCGATGGAATCGCAGCACTACAGTGGTATATTGAGCAATCAGAGGCTGATTTCTATGGTAATACCGAAGTCACTGACCTTACTGTGACAGATGGACGGATTACGGCTGTCGAAACTAATAATGGTCGGATTCAGTGTGACCGCTGTGTGATTGCAACGAATAATTGGGGATATCAGACTGCACAATTAGCAGATGTTGATCTTCCGATTGCTCCAGTTGAGCATCAATATGTTGTTACCGAACCAATGGCTGAACTTGCGGCAACAGATTCAAACATCGGTGCAAACACTGAGGGACTTGAGGTTCCGGGCAATCGTGATATTCAAGAGCATATGAGTGAGGGTCCAAACCGTCCTGTTGGTCGAGATCAGGATAATTCACTTTACTTCCGAACCCACGGGGATGCCATCGGGCTAGGATCTTATAATCACGAGACACTCTCAGTTGATCCTAACTCGATGGGGACGAATACTGAGGATTCACAAGCATCAGTCCGTGGGTTTACTCGTGAACATTGGGAGAAGCCGACGCATCCTACCCGTGAGAAATCAGCAAAACAGGCATTCGACGAACTCCTTCCAGCGACAGCAGACGCAGAGTATGCCGCAACAGAGAATGGAATCTTTGTATTTACTCCTGATGGAATGCCTGCGATCGGACCGACAGCCGAGGTTGATGGGCTTTGGAGTGCACTTGCAATCTGGTGGACACACTCTGGTGGATATGGTCGTATCGTTGCCGAGTGGATGGAGAACGGCATTCCTCGACTAGATGATGGTCTTGTCGATACAAGTGGTGTTCATGTCCGTCGATTTGCTCCACACGCTGGGGAGCCCGAGTACTTCGTTGACAAAGGGGCAAAGCGATATCAACAAGTCTACAGTATCGTTGAACCGCGGTGGCAGCCAAGCGAACACCGTGGTCTCCGGACGAGTCCATTCTCACACAAACAAGCAGAGTTAGGCGCAGAATTCTATCAATCAGGTGGGTGGGAGACGCCACAGTGGTATGAGTCCAATGCCGACCTCGCTGATGAACACGCCGAAGCAATCCCAGAACAGGACGGTTGGGAAAGTATCAATCGTTCGCCAATCACGGGAGCAGAACATCTACACACGCGTAATGCGGTCTCGATGTTCGATATGACCTCCTTCAGTAGCATCATCGTCGAAGGTGTTGATGCTGAATCATATCTTCAGCGGATGTGCAGTAACGATGTTGCCATTGACCCAGGTGATGTCCGATACTCATTATTATTAAATGAAGGTGGAGGCATCCTCGCAGATATCACCGTTGTCGGTCTTGATGATGAACGATATATGGTAACGACCGGCGGCGGGAGTTCACCTGGTGTGCATGGAACATGGCTTCGAGAGCATGCACCTGAGACCGTTTCAGTTCATATTGAAGAGGGTGCGAAAAGCACGATTGGACTATGGGGTCCACAGTCTCGATTATTATTACAGCGGGTTACAGACGCAGATGTCTCGAATGACGGATTCCCATATTTCAGTGCAAAACAGATGTATGTCGGTGAGGTACCGGTTACAGCGTTGCGTGTGTCCTATGTTGGTGAACTCGGCTGGGAACTCTGGGCTCCTGTTGAGTATGCTGAACGACTCTGGGAGACACTCTGGGAAGCAGGACAAGATCTTGATGTCCGACCAATGGGTGCTGGAGCACTCGAATCGATGCGTCTCGAGAAAGGTTACGCTCTCTGGGGTACTGACATTGATACCGGCGCAACCCCAGATGCAGCAGGACTCTCATTTGCTGTCGATCTTGAAACTGACTTTGTTGGGAAAGAAGGTGTCCAAGCTCACCGTGCTGAAGGTATCGATAGTATCCTGACACCAATTACTCTTGATGATTCAACGGACATCCTCTCAAGCGGTCGTCCGATTCATGCTGATGGTAATGCCATCGGGTATGTGCAGGCTGCTGACTTTGGATACACCATCGGTGAATCAATCGTATATGCATATCTCCCGACAGCGTATGCTGACGCTGGCACGAGTGTTCAAATACAGTGTGAAGGCGAGAATTACAACGCAACAGTGCGTGATGAGCCATTGTTCGATCAAGAACGAGAGAAGATCATCCGATAGCAATTGAAATAAATCGATTCAGTCAAATCATGACATCAGCACCACCAGGCACAGACGGTAATCGTAGCAACGGCAACAACGCCGAAAAGACGCTCCCAATTACATACTCTGACATTGAGCAAGCGCGAGAGCGACTCAATGATGAAACTGTTGTCAAATCCACCCCCGTCGAGATAAGCACCTCATTAGGTGATCTTGTTGACGCAGAGGTGTATCTTAAGATGGAACACCTCCAATGGACAGGCTCATTCAAAACCCGTGGTGCATATAATAAAATTAGCCAGGCTGTTAGAGCAGGTGCTGATAGATTTATCGCCGCAAGCGCCGGCAATCACGCACAGGGTGTTGCGCTCGCAGCAACGAAATGCGATGCAAATGCGACAATCTACATGCCCGAAAGCGCTCCGCAGGCAAAGGTTGATGCAACGCGGTCCTACGGTGCGACTGTTGAGCTTATTGGTACAGACTTTCAGGAGACGATGGCTCATGCGAAGGAGGCTGTTGAGGAAAGCGATGCAAAGTTTGTACACGCGTACGACGATCTCGATATTATTGCCGGTCAGGGAACACTTGGGATCGAAATGTATCATAATAAACCCGACGCAGACACAATAATTGTCCCGATTGGTGGTGGTGGACTCATTAGTGGTGTTTCAACAGCGATCAAGCACCTTTCACCATCGACACGGATTATTGGGGTACAAGCAACCGGTGCGGAAACAGTACATGAAAGTCTTGATAAAGGAATCCCGGTCACGCTTGATGAAGTTAATACAATCGCCGACGGTATTGCTACTGGTGGAATTTCAGCACGGACACTCCAATTGATTGAAGCAAATGTTGATGAGGTTGTGACTGTATCCGATACTGAGATTGCCCGAGCAATCCTCCTGTTGATGAAGCGCGCAAAGCAAGTTGTTGAAGGTGCGGGTGCGGCCTCCGTTGCGGCACTGCTGAGTAGTGATGTTGATGTGCGCGGTGAAACTGTAATGCCGCTTTTGTGTGGTGGGAACCTCGACATGACAGGTCTTCAAACAGTCTTGGTTCATGCGTTGACACAGCGCAGTCAACGAATCCGTCTTCGGGTACGGATTGATGATCGCCCTGGTAAGATGGCTGATATCTCGGGTATTATTGCTGATCAGCGAGCGAATATTCACAATGTCCGTCACGACCGATCTGTTGCTAACCTTGCTGTCGGTGAAGCATATCTTGTTTTTACTGTCGAAGCAAGTGGTGCTGAACATACAGCCACAATCGTTGATGCGATTGAATCCGCTGGATATCCGGTGCAGGATGTGACACGCAGTGCTTGAGTAAGGATATAATTATATAAACTACTCAAAATACTCTCTTATCATAGGGAAAAGACCCGATAATAAGGAACATATCAGTGCCTGTGATTCCCCGGCAGATATAATCCTATATCTCTGAATTTGATACAGAACGTACACTTCGAAAACTGACTTGCCCAGCATATGAACTACCACAAATAATAAACATCATATTGATTCTCACTGTATCTGTAATTTACAAATGCAGCGAGAATGCCGCTGGGCGTGAAGTACCACGGGCGCGGTGGCCCGTGGCTTCGCCGTGGTCTCTGGCGGGAAGCCAGCGAAACGACCGGTGGCGAATTTTAATTCCGCCCGCGCTCGTCTCTGGCGAGACTCGCGTGGAACCAGTAACACCCGAACACATCAAAAGTGCCACCGCAACAGAGGTCGTCTGTTGCTGCCGTGGCGGGCGTGTCCGTGGGCGTCCGCCCCTTCACATGGGCGCGACACAGACCCGGCGCACCGCGTCTTACCCCAAAATGGGTGCGCGGGTTTTGCGAGGCCGATAACGTGGGTTCCAAACTGTAGTAGGGCGTCCCGATAATTAAAAAAATGGGACGCAGCCGAGCGTACGAGCTTCACCCCCGCCCACGGTGGGGCGGGGAACTCGCGCTGCTTTTCGTTTAGATGTGACCCCGAGGCAATTCACGCTAATGTTAAATTTGTGATCTCAATCGGTTAGAATTTTTTGTAGGCATATGTAACCGATAGTAAAAAGAAACTGCAGGATTTTCTATATTAATTTCTTAAATATATCAAGTCTGTGGTAAGATTAGCCATATCGAGAGGGTGTCATAGAACGGTTGGCATGGTTTTCTGATATCGGTCGAGAGGACTGCTATTGCTGCTTTTGAATAGCGGCAATATTTTTTATTTCTCAGATGCTGGCTTTCTGAAAGCTACTGAGGTGTGTGAATCGTTCTATAACACCCTGATATCGAGTGTACATTTAATTGATTAAATCTGACAGATAATTGAATATTTCTGATAATACCTGCGGAAGGTTATTCATGAATGCGATATATCAATAAAACTGAACCGAAAATGTATGATAACATTTTAATCCCATATGACGGGAGCGACGAGGCAAAGAAGGGAGCAACGAACGGAATTGAACTAGCTGCTGCTGTTGACGCTCAGGTCCACGCACTATATGTGATTGACCTTCCTGGCGTCCCACGCGCACTATCAATTCGCGATAATGAGGAAGAGGTTCGAAGGGAATATGAAGAATATGCTCAAGAGGTACTCAGTGAAGCCTGTGAATTAGCAGCAACCCATGACGTCGATTGTCGGGAGGTCACGCGAACTGGGTCCCCAAGTGAGGAAATCACTGATTATGCTGAGACAGCCGATATTGATGTCATTGCGATCGGTTCAGCATATCGTGGGAAAGTTGGAGCGCTTATTGGCGGAACCGCAGAGAAAGTCGTTCGATCATCAACAACGCCCGTGATTACCCATCGAATGGATGCAGACAGTATCTGAAATCACGTATTAGTGATATACGGGTATTTCTATCGACTATGACTATCTCAAAATATACAATCATATGTATATGTATAATCAATTACAACCAGTATATACCAACTTTATATGATAATCAAGGTATATGAATTAATTAGTCACTGGATTGATCAATCAACTGAGTTTCTCTGAGGTATATAATAATACTCGCGCTAAGAAATACAACACCAGCTACAGCAAACTCGCCACCTGATAGAGCAATTAGCGCAATAATAAACAAAATAACGACAACTCCTGCAGCAAGCGTCGCAAGCATCTCTACCATGTCGGTGCAATGACCGGTGAAATAACAAAAGAGTACTGCTGCGTCAAGATGGATATCTCAGCATATCAATCGACGCCGCATCATGCCAATTCATGATACTTATCGAAGAAGATGAGGAATATATCACCCATTGATACGTTCTAATACCTATCACTGCTCGCGCATGCTTTTTTAATAGTATATCACGGCTATGACGACCGAAAATGCCGAAATCATCCGATTCAGACGCTAAAAAGCCCAAGGTTTAATAGAGATAAACAGTTGCTTAATATTGAGCTTGTATAACATATGGCTCGGTGTGATGTACGATCTGATATATGCCCATGAAACACTCTCATCAAGAATCAGGAGAGTCGCTGAAAGTAAGAATATCAGATAATCTACGCGATCACGCCTATAAATGTTCCAATACACGCAAACGATGATACTGAATCAACAATATCGACGACTAATTCTGGAGGTATCGTATGGCAAGTAGTGATGACGAGATGTCCGATGGGTTGCAGGTTGAACTCTTTCATCCGGACTCTGACCGCGAACCGGGTGACACCAATATCCAACGACTTGGGTTTGATATTCATCCAGTTGTCTTCCCCATTTCACTTGTTGTAATCGTTGCATTTGTTGCAGCAACAATCGCCCTTGGTGAACAAGCAGCAAGCGTTTATAGCGATATTTTCAGTTTCGTTAACGGTAATTTCGGTTGGTTCTACATTACCTCAGTGAATCTGTTTATTCTAACGGTAATATATTTCGCTGCAAGTAAATACGGAAACATTCGGATCGGTGGTGTTGAGGCTGAAAAAGAATTTAGTGACTTCTCTTGGATGGCGATGTTATTCAGTGCCGGAATGGGTATTGGATTGATGTTTTTCAGTGTCGCTGAACCGATGTGGCACTTTGGTAGTTCCGCATCGGATTTCATGGTTGTTCCACCAGCGTTTGATGCTGCTGGCGGAACAGCTGCAGCCGCAACTGCCTCAATGGCGACAACGTTCTTCCACTGGGGACTTCACCCATGGGCTATTTATGCACTTGTCGGGCTTGGGCTTGCGTTCTTCTCATTTAATCGCGGACTACCACTCACTTTCAGATCGATTTTCTGGCCGCTTCTTGGTGAGCGTATATATGGATGGCCTGGTCACGTAATTGATCTTGTAACGGTTTTCGCAACACTATTTGGCTTGTCAACGTCTCTTGGATTGGGTGTCTCACAAGTCAATACTGGACTTTCATATGTTCTTGGTGATACACTTGGGCTAGTTAATATTCCGACCGGGACAATCCCACAAGTACTACTCATTGCTGGTATTACCCTGATTGCGACTGCCTCTGTCGCTGCAGGACTTGACGATGGTGTTCGACGCCTGAGCACAGTGAATCTATACTTGATGTTTGGACTCCTTGGATTCCTTATTATCGTCGGACCGACAGTGTATATTTTTGGTTCGTTCGCTGATGGACTTGGTGCATATCTTGGAAGTATCTTTAGCCTGAGCTATTTCACCGGCACAATCGGCGGTGCAGCCGCGTTAGGCGGATACACAGTGAAAGGCTGGATGGGTAGTTGGACTATTTTTTATTGGGGCTGGTGGATTGCATGGTCGCCATTCGTTGGTATGTTTATTGCTCGGATTTCGAAAGGGCGAACCGTCCGTGAGTTCGTGATGGGTGTGCTCGTCCTTCCATCATTATTCTCATTCATGTGGCTTTCAACGTTCGGCGGGTCTGCTCTTTGGGTTGAGCTTCAAGGTGCTGGCGGTGTTGCCTCCGCAGTCGCGAATCAGGGACAAACAATCGCGATGTTTGCAATGCTCAATCAGTTCCCACTCGGTGCGCTTTCAGGACTACTCGCAACGGTGCTTGTGATCACATTCTTTGTCACCTCTTCAGACTCTGGATCGCTTGTGATTGATCATCTAACCTCTGGTGGCAAACATGACGTTCCAAAAACACAACGAATCTTCTGGGCGGTCACCGAGGGAACCGTTGCAGCGACATTGCTCATCGGTGGTGGTCTTAGTGCATTACAGACGGCATCAATCACAACTGGACTTCCGTTTGCGGTAATTCTAGTGCTGATGTGCTATACGGTGTATCTTGGGCTTGATAATGAATATGAGATACTCGCTTCAGAGCAGTTTGCTGAGCGCGCACAAGAGTCAGATGACGTTGACGTTGTTTCTGGCGTTGACCCACAAGATGTTAGTGGAGGTGCAGACGTCGAAAGTAGCGACTGAACCAACCTCTAGTCTAAACTAATTTTTCAAATATATTCTCACAATACTGCATTTATTTTATTTAATCCGCGATTAGCAAAATGAAAAGTGTGTATGGACGTTTCATACTGATTAGTGCAAGTCTTTACCGCCGTGATTATCCGTGTCGGTGATTGGAGCCGCTGAACCCGCGTCATTCGACACCGTCGGTGAAACTATTCGAACTAATCACTATCACGCATAAGATTAAAATCCTGAGTTTGCTACCGTCTTGCTACGCAGTATCATAAGGAAAGATGACCACACGATATAGTCTCGAAAATTTAACTATTCTATTATCCCTCGTTCATCAAAAATTCTTTATTCGGCGAAGATACGGTTGCTCAGTGATTTCGGATCTCTCCATGTAAACAAATATTAACCACACTAATATCAAAATTACTAAATTTTTACACTTATACATGATTAAGGAGAATACCTGCGGGTTCAGCCGTAGGATGAATCCGACACCCCGAAGGAAATCTGCGCTGCAATAGCCACGCTGAGATTTGGGACTCCGGAGCTTGAACTGACAGGCAAGCCTATCTATAGA
>ERZ1034497.14-NODE-14-length-27598-cov-12.400501_pt1 | contig 27598 bp, 20 predicted proteins | sample MGYA00520644_ERZ1034497 | MGnify/ENA primary metagenome ERZ1034497 (study PRJEB33760, sample SAMEA4777690) | hypersaline lake metagenome | biome: hypersaline environment; feature: brines | place: Spain | collected 2014-08 | depth 0 m ...
ATATCGGATGACTGCATCAACAATTCCGATTGTTTGACCGACTCCGACAAGTGCGAGTCCAGCAAATATTAAAACCATTTCACTACCGCTGATAAAGTAAAGCACCGTTCCAGCAACCGAGATAACAGCAGCCCCAAACGTTGTTAATGGTACTGCACCTGACCGGCGACCGGTGTCAATAAATCCGATTGCAGGAAGAAGCATCCACCCACTAAGTGAAACGCGAAGGAGACCTCGATTCAGTGGCGTCGAGAGTAATCCAATCAACCCACTAAGTGTAATAACAAACCCAATCGCAACAATAATCCACCATGTCCGAAGAGCGCCAGAACGCATATCACTCCAGGAGAGCACAACAAATCCAGCTAATATGACAGCCATTACACCATGAGCGATTGTGAGTGCTTCTAACGACACATACTCCGCATGTGCGGCACCGACAACAATCCATGCGAGCGGAACAAGAAGAGCCGGACCATTCGCACGAAAACGCTGAAGCATAATCGATACTACACAGAGGGGTTGCAAGAATCTTGACCTCTATTCAACCGTCAGATGATGTTAAAACTGCACTGAACAGTACTGGAATGTCTGATTGCGTACTTCGTCTCACATGAAATCATATTTCCAATAATTCTTACAGTGACCGCGTGAGCATCTCACCCCATCGATCACACCCATGACGATCATAAAATGCCCGAGCACGGTCATTTTTCGGGTCAACATCTAATACAAGCCGATTTACTGGTAAGGTCTGCTCGCGGGCAATTGTAAGTATAGCTTCAAATAATGCATCGGCGACTCCCTCACCACGATATGATGGAGCGACATACAATTCATTGAGCACAGCTGCATCCCAGATGAACCCGAATAACTCTGGGAGCAAAAATGCGTAACCGACGAGTGTATTTGTCTTAGCTGTCTTTGTGCCGTTCCTATCGTTATTCAATGTATTAATATTATTGACCGTAGGGTGGTCACACACCTCTGTATGATCATCGATCATAGCAACGGCGATACATCCCGGATCGATTCCGACACAGTGACTAACCCACGCCAGCCACCGATCATGATATGTTGCTGTTAACTTTGATTCATATAAATCGGACTTTTCAGCATCTCCAGTCTTAGCGCCAAGTTCACGCTCGAATGCTTGCTTACACTTCCACAGAGCCTTTTCATCACTGAGTTGTTCGTATGGGCGGATTGTGATCTCTGGCGGGCAACTCATCGGTGCTGGTTATCCATTTTAGCTCGACTCATGAAGTACGATTTGATCATTTGAGAATATATAGTGAACCTATGAACAAGTATTGATGAAACCTTCATATCTCGTTATTCTGTCATATTTGTGATCGTATCACGCTCTGCGTGTTCATGTCGGCTACGGTACAATCGGAGTGACGTCACGATTGCTGCGAGTGGAAGGAGCCACCCTCGAAATCCCGTCATTGCAACTGGAAAAATCCGCTCAACCTGTGGTTGCTCTGATTCGACACCTCCTGAGTCAGTGTCTGCTCCAAGTGTTGGTTCTGCATCGATTACAGTCCGAAACTCAAAGTTTTGTGTTGTCCGTGACTGTGTTGCATCTGGTGACGCTGATGGTTCTATGAACGTTTGCACCCATCCACGATCTGTTGAGTATAATAATCGTCCATCGACTGTCATAAATGCGTCATGAAACGGATAAAACACATTCACTCCTCCCACAACGAGATCAGGAACAATTCCGGCTGCGAACATGCAACCGACAGCGACAAACGACATCTCAACGCCAGAGTCTCCATATCGCTGTCGGAGTATTGATTGTTGCCGCCACCGTGTTTCCCAGATTAATCCAACTATGAGTAGGGTTGGCAGGACAAATGTGTGTCCAACGGCGCGATGAGCGCCAGAAAACATCACTTCAAATGCAACATCAAGATCCGGCAGTGCTGTCGCTCCAGCAACAATTAATACGTGTCGTCCAGTGAAGCGATCTCCAAGGATCCCAACCGCAAGTAATAGCCCAAGCGAAATGTGAACGAGTGTTGATGGCACACCTATTTTTCTGACATACAGAAGCTTGAGCGTTCGTCTGGTATCAAAAATAAATCCATACTCACCCTCATGTGTCATGAGCTAATGATATAAATAATATACTCTGATCCGAATATTCTCTATTGGTTCTAGATTCACAGTTTCTGAAGTATCTTCATTATATATCGAATGAATGGTTGATACGCTTTTTAGTAGCCAACGGCAATAATAAATAGATATACGTGAACAACTCACAAAAGGAGCTATTTGGATGACGACCGCTGCTCCGCGAGATGATCTAGCTCGTCGAATCGCCGGTGAGGTCACACTCAGCAATGACCCTGGTGCAACACTTCGAAAATGGCGTACGGATTTTGATATTTCACAGACGACGCTTGCTGATCAACTCGATGTGTCCTCATCAGTAATCTCAGATTATGAAAGCGGACGACGCGAGAGCCCAGGAATCGGTGTTGTTCGACGGATGGTTGAAGCGTTATTAGATATTGATGAAGCGCGTGGTGGTGGTCGCATTCGACAATACGCGCGTGTTATTTCGGCTGGATTTGAGAGTGATATCGTTCAAGATCTGCGAGAATATCCAACAGCAATCCCACTTGAGACATTATATGAGGCGATGGGTGCAACTGAAATCGTCCGTGGTGATCATGACCGCATCAGTGGACACACAATCATCAATAGTATTGAAGCGATAACTCGCCTTTCGTCTGAGGAGTTTTATCGGCTATATGGACAGTCCACATCGCGTGCACTTGTCTTTACGGGCATCACGCGTGGTGAATCCCCACTCGTCGCAATGCGCGTCGTCAATCCAACCCCAAATGCAGTTGTACTTCATGGGGTTACTGAGGCAGAGCTTTGGGAACACGCCCCAGCACTGGCAACGATTGATGGGTTTTCACTTGCGCTCTCGAATCAAGATTTAGAAACAATGATTGATGATGTCCGTCGATTAGTATGAATCACTCTGGAGTCACATCTGAGCCCCGATATCACACCAATTCATCTGAGCGCCTGGAAAATCGGGCGATCGGATGCAGATGAACATAATTTCTCTTGCATTCCTCTGAACGGGGATGAGCTGAAATATCATCTGAATCAACCCACTTTACTCGTGAAAATTGCTCAATCTGTCTGATTTTGTATTACTTGTCTCACATATATAGAGTAGTAATCGCAGACTGTGAGATATCTCTTGTCACAATATCACTACCGCAATCTGAGGAAGGGGACTCCACCGCAAAGATATTGAAACCACGGACTGCTTTCTAGATCATAACTGAGCGTTGACTTGGCTAACTAGTGCTAACTCAATATCGATTTACTCAACATATTCATATCGTCGCTCGCTCATCCGTCCCCATCCGGTAAAGACAAATTCTGATTCAGGCGTGGTGAATGCCTCAATCTCAGTATCTTTTTCATGATTGTGTACGTCATGGACACGCTCGTATTCATCAAATGAAAGATCATATCGAGCTTCAAGTTGGGTATCAACATTAATTGGTGCAATTGCTTCACGCCATCCCGGCTGTACAGTTTCAGCGTGAATCTCTGCTTGTGCACCTGATCCATATGATGCAACAAGGAGTTTCTCGCCGGCAAGGTCACGATCTGCATCTACGGCAGACATAAGTGTTGAAAGCCGTGCAATATGTACTGACCCGGTGTACCAATTTCCAACCATCCGGGCTATATTGACCGTTGGATCAATTGCGGTTTCATACCACTCACGATATGTGTCTGTTTCTTTGAGCTCATCCATATATCCACGAATTGCTTCCTCATACGCCTCTCGTGATACATATTCTGATTCTCGTGGCTGGCTTCCAATTTCACTTGCGAGTGCTGATTCGACGTCAGTCCCTCGCGAGATATGTCTAAATCCAAGGAGTGCTGCTTTTCGCACCATCCCTGGAAATGGCGTGTGGAACGGAATATACGCGAAGTCATCAGAATGAGTGTCGTCAGCGATTGATTCATAATCTTCAAGAGCCTCTCGCATTCGCGCGAGATACACCTGCATGGATCGTTTTCCATCAACACTTGGGAACTGTTGATTCGGCTTGAGGAAATCCGTCTCATCAGCGCTCCCAAACCCTTGCTCAGTCGATAGCGCAACAATATCTGGGTCTGAATCAATGAGCATCGCTATTGCGCCTGCACCCTGTGTTGCTTCACCAGGGTCACCTCGCTCGTATAATGCGGTATCCGTTGCAATAACTAATGCAGCGCGACCGCGATTACGCCCCGCTCGGATCCAGTTGTATGCATCATCGATACTTTGCGTGCCTGAAACGCAAGCAAACTTCCGCTCTCCTTTGTTTGCATGATGAAAGTCATCTTCATACACTTCTTCGAGACAACCTGCAATATAAGTCGACACTGGCTTAGAGTTGTCAAATGCCGATTCTGTGGCAACGTCAATTCGACCGATATCATCCGGCGTTAGCCCCTTTCGGTCTAATAGCTGTTTTGCGGCGTTTGCTCCCATTGTTACGATATCTTCATACACATCAGGAAGGGAGGAATGCTCGACTCCCAACCCTTTTGTGTATTTTTCTGGGTCTTCGTCTTTGACAGGTGCAAATGTGTTTGGAAGATCAAGCCGTAGCTTTCCACTCCATAATTCAATTCCATCAATACCAACAGGTGTCTGTGACATATCTCTAATATCAATGGGCCGGTATTTGGATTTGTCGATGATAGATACGTTGTTTGTCGAAAACATATCGATTCGTACGCGTGATAATATATACTGAGCAGACGCAGTGCCACACAGTGCCATACAGTCCTCGGACGTGGATACGCGTCGTCACTCTCCATAGCAGTTCCACTCACCGAGATTGTGAGTATCTATCTCAGATTCGCACTGGTTGGATGCTCTGGAGAGGTATTTCTGGAGTGCTGGATTCTGGAAGGTCGAATAGTATGTGGGGACGACAGAAGCGATGTCGGAAAGTGGTGAACGGTATATCGAGAAGACGGAGCATTAGGCCGAGTGTCGGGCTTCACCCCCGCCGGCGGGTTCGGGGAACTTGCCCTCACAGGTTGTTAAACAATCACTGAGCGTCCACGAAGCAGAGAATAATTGATCAGCCGAGACTGAGCACGACTCTAGTAATTAGTCTTCTTCAACAACCTCGGGATCACTCATTGCACTTTGCAGGCTATCAAGCCCATTGACCCATTCAGAGACAAGCCCATATTCGATTTCATCGACAACAGTCACATCAAGTTCATCACCTGCAATAATTCGTGTTCCCGCTTGAACCAAATATCCGAGGGCGGCATCAACATCTTCGTCTGCCTCAGCGTCTGCGGCAGCCTCAACATACTCAGTCAATGGTGCTGACTCTGCGGTTCCTCCGAGAATGTACTCCTCAGCAGCATAAAAAACACAAATTAGACTGGTTTGAACACCATCGACAAGCATTATCTTATCCTCAGAACCTCCTTGTGCGTCAAATTCCGGCTCCGCCAACACGATTTCGCGAACTCGCTCTAGTTCATCAAGTGCTACTGATTGATCAAGATCATCCTCTTCAAATGCTGATACGATCTTTGCAATGGCAATTGCGGCATCATCTTGTAAATTCAACAACAACCGTGCAGAGTCCTCATTCTCTGGGTCTAATTCTTCTTCTTCGACGCGTGAAAGCCAGTTCTGCCACCGTTCTTCGGTATAGTATGTCTCCTCAGCCTCGGTCATATCTTCATAATTCCGGTCAGTACTCAAAGACCTTTCTTGTCGTATGCAGACAATGACATCACATTCTATGCACTGTGTCGTCAAAATCTCTCATATGCTGGGGTATGATACGCTGTATTCTCATAATAGAGAGACATCTCGTATCGCTCACAGATATCATTTGTAATAATATCCACTCATAGTGATTAGTGCAAGTCTTTACCGCCGTGATTATCCGTGTCGGTGATGTGAGCCGCTGAACCCGCGTCATTCGACACCGTCGGTAAAACTATTCGAACTAATCACTATCAATGGATGGGTCTATTGGAAAATATAAGATGATTCTCACACCGCTGAATTGTATGCATTTAGATGACTGTGTCAATCGAATCATCAACATGAATCCGAATAATACTAGAAGTGTGACGCACCTCAGGGTCAAGCCTGTAATGATCGTCTTGACAGCGTATAAAAGCACTCGATCTATTATAGATTCAAGATTTGGGATTCATGAATTCGACGCAAGCGTTGATTCTGTATCAATCTCGTAGATCATTTTCGGTGTTTCAATGTGTGCTTGCTCAATCGCAGTCTCATATCCATTTTGTTGTAACCACCTAACACGTCGAGGCACAGTTTTTGGTCCAAGGACTGCCCCGGGTCGATCAGGGTCATCAATAAAATCTGTCTCCATCAAAAATGGCTCATCCTCAATTGCCGCAGTCTCTAATCGATCTTTCTGCGACATGACGCTTGGCGTCGGTCCGGCGAGTGTTCCCCCAGCGTAATGTTTGACAACTCGCTGTGCAGGGACGCCTCGGTCCTCAGCCCACATTGCAATATCGGTAAGATCGTCTGTTGCTTCAGTGTGTAATTGAACAGCACAATCAACTTCACCACCGAGACGAAAGGCATGTTTCATCACACGATTTGACGCTTTCCATACTGACTCAGAGACATCATAATGCGGTCGTCCAGATTTCAATGCAAGTGCGGTGTCATTTTGGACATATGACGCTGCACGGTCGAGTCCGGCACACATCAACTCTGCTGCTGTCTCGGGGTCATATGACCGCTCATCCACGAGCCGAGAAATCAGTCCAGGGTGAACACCTAATACCGGCCATGCCCGTCCTGGAAGAATTTCTGATGCGGTCTCGACAATATCAATTGTTGTCTCGAAAACTGCATCGAAATCTGAACCGGATGTCGGATTGATGCCAAGATGCCAGGACGGTTTATTGACAACGAGAAGGTGAGTTCCGCCCATCTGAATAAAGTCCTTGACGGCATCAATCCCTTGACCATGCTCTGGGTCAAGATGAAGATGATTATCAAGAATTGGCGTTTTTAGTGAGTCCATACAGATTAGTGTCTATCCATACACTTAATTATCATATCCAACGAACGTCGGAGCATCCCCTGCTGTCTCGGAGTTTGAATTCGAGTTTGGGTCTGTGTCCGTATCTGTATCTGCGTCTACATTTGCATCGACATTGGCGTGTGATTTTATTTTTTCATTGATAGTTTGATTTTCTTGATGAGCCATTACATTCGCCGTCACGCCGTGCGCATCCTTGCTCTGATTTTTTTCCTGGTTATCTTCGCCAAGGGTTATCTGAGTATCTGCTGCGTTCCGGAGGGCATCAGAACGTCCATTCACTCCTGGTGCAATGACGACTGTTCGTCGGTCATGACTGTTTGCAGCCTCAATCGCAGGCTTAAAATCGGCGTCTCGGGAGACAATTGCGATGATATCGGCTGTATCTGTTACAGCGGCTTTGGTAAGATCAACACTTAGTCGAACATCGACATCGGTACTTGTGACAATAACCTCAAACCCTCGTGACTCTGCTGCTTGAATCAATCCTGACGGTGCATGCTCATCAAGATATAGTCGTCTTATAGCAGGACGCCCGAATTGCTCTGCTGCTGTCCGCACATCGTCAAGATCGACGTCGAACTCCTCACGAAGAACGTTCGGTCCATCAACAAATAAGCCAACAGACCGATTTGACTGTTCATACAACCGTCTGAGGATACTCATATACTCTACTTATACCGGTAGTTGCATAATATCGCTGGTATATAGTTATAAACACATACTAGCATCCTACAAACACCGAGGGATACGGACTACCAGCGACGTCATCTACTTCAATACATCATCTCATCACTGATGTGTCCTCAACGATTACCTCATCTTGATATAACTTTTCGATAGTTGCGATAGTGTATATGATTAATGAAGTTGCCTGCCGTGATACACCTTGTCGATCTGACCGTCAGAATGATTCAGCATTAATCGTTACTGCGAGCGGTCTCCCTGGTGGGGGAGTCTATCATTTCCAAACGGAGTGTAGCGGGAGTTCCCCGCGGTGGTAATGTATACGTGTGAATCATCCACCTCATTCGCTCTTAGTTATCTATACTATTATATACAATAAAACTCAGTCGCTATGATTCAGTATCGGTGAGTGGCACAACAGCAGTTGGTCGGTTTGTTTGTAGTAAGATAGATTGTGCAGTTGATCCAAAAACAACCTTAGCTGTCGGCGTTCGTTTTTGAACCCCAATGACAAGTTCATCTGCATCAACGTCTGTAGCGTGTGTGAGAATGTCGACTGCAGGGTCATTCCCTTTGACAAGTTGATGTGTCTCAACCGTGACCCTCCCACCAAGTCGTGATCTAATCACCGACAGTGCCTCTTTACCATCTCGTATCTCTTGGGACTCCGTTTTATCACTTCCATGCAGTGAATTAACCGCATGGACGGTATCAGAGCCTTCGAGACGGGTAATGAGGTAATCACATAATCGTGCACTCGTATCGACATGATCTGTTGCAAGGACGTATATCGTCATCTCATATTGTAGTTTTCCTCGTCATAAAAAGTGATTTGTATCCTATCCAAATCGACAATTGACGCTGATTTATATCAATCATACAGCATGAAGGACGCAAGGCAAAACTTCTTCTCATTCAAGGGTAAAAAATGTTAAATATATACCACATAGGTCAACCTTTCACACTCAGTAATAAAAGAGGGATAATCGACTTTAGCATATGAAATAATAAAAATGACAATATCTGTCGATAATATAATATACAGACGAAGCAAGATTAGTGATATTCTATGAGTATCATTTATTTCTTATTACATATAGACATTTCTGGATAGTCAGTCGTTTTATTGCTCTGACGCTCTTAGTATTATACATGAATACAGTCTCGGACCTCAGTGATGTCGATGGGTCATCTGTCGTCGTCATTGGCGGTGGGTTTGGCGGGCTTTCGACAGCTTGCTATCTCTCCGATGCAGGTGCGGATGTCACGGTTCTTGAAAAAAACGAGCAACTTGGGGGGCGTGCAAGTCGACTTGAAGTTGATGGGTTCAAATTCGATATGGGTCCATCGTGGTATCTGATGCCCGATGTCTTTGAGCGATTCTTCAATTATTTTGACCGAGAACCGAGTGAATACTATGAACTTACTCGCCTTGACCCGCACTATCGGATCTTCTTCAAAGATGGCGACCGTGTTGAGATGGTTCCTGACCGTGAGCAAAATCGAGAGGTATTTGAATCGTATGAGCCCGGCGCTGGTGACCGTTTTGATGAGTATCTTGCAAAGTCAAAGAAAAATTACGAGGTTGGAATGGAACACTTCGTGTATGAAGACCGAGCCGAATTGTCCGATTATGCTGATTGGGACGTCATGAAAAATGCCCGCGGACTATCATTAATCGGGTCGATGCAGGATCATGTTGAGCAGTATTTTGATCATCCAAAACTCCAGCAAATTATGCAATACACGCTTGTGTTTCTTGGCGGTGCCCCGACAAACACGCCAGCATTGTATAATTTAATGAGTCATGTTGATTTCAATATGGGCGTCTATTATCCTGAGAATGGAGTTGGTGGCGTTGTAGACGGTATTGTCGAACTTGCAGACGAATTGGGAGTGACATTCCACACAAATGCACCTGTCTCAGAGATTCGCGGTCGAGAGGGAGCGTTCGTCACCCGAACAGAAACTGACGCAGAATTCTACTCTGAGTCTGTCGTTAGTAATGCGGATTACCGACATACGGAAATGGAACTTCTTCCGCCAGAAAAAAGACAATATGACCCTGATTATTGGGATTCACGAACATATGCACCGTCAGCATTTCTCCTCTATCTTGGTGTTGAAGGTGATGTTGGTGACCTTGCTCATCACTCTCTTGTGCTTCCAACGGATTGGGATGATCATTTTGAACAAATTTTTGATGACCCAGCTTGGCCTGCGGATCCAGCATATTATCTCTGTGTTCCGTCACAAACTGATGATGATGTTGCGCCTGATGGTCACTCAAATCTCTTTGCGCTTGTCCCGATTGCGGCTGGACTTGATGACTCTGAAGAACACCGTCAACGCTATCGCAATCTCATCTTAGATGATATTGCTGAGCATACTGGTGTTGACCTTCGAGATCGGATTGTTGTTGAGCGCTCATTCTGTGTTGATGACTTTGCAGACCGATATAATAGCACCGCTGGGACAGCACTTGGACTTGCTCACACTCTCGAACAAACGGCACTTCTTCGTCCTGGGCATCACTCCTCGGCTGTCGATGGACTGTACTTTACTGGATCATTTACAACGCCAGGCATTGGCGTTCCAATGTGTCTCATTAGTGGGCAATTGACTGCTGAGAAAATGGCAGATCGGGCAACGTAATGGACTGAATTAATCGTGCAGACAGATATTGACACAGACACACCCAATCGCGACGTACTTGGACGCGTCTGGTATTTACTAACTCTCTCGCGACCTCGATTCTGGCTATATCTCGCTGGACCAATCGTCGTTGCTGTCGCTTTTGGAGCAACATCTGTCTCAGAACTGTTTTTACCAGAAAATATTGTATTTTTTGCATACTTTCTGTTTCCTGCGAATGTCTTTCTCTATGGGGTCAATGATGTATTTGACGCCGATGTTGATGTTGTTAATCCAAAAAAAGAGGGACGAGAGACTCGTTGGCAAGGCGACCCGGTTGTAGCAGCGAGTGTTGTTATAACGACAGCTCTCGGTATTGTGATATTTGCTATTTCTCCACAAGCAGCATGGCCATACCTACTTGGATTTTTTATTCTTGGATTTCAATATTCAGCGCCACCGTTGCGATTTAAGACAACGCCGATATTTGATTCACTTTCGAATGGACTCTATATACTTCCGGGTGCAGCTGCATATGCAACTGTAACCGGGAGCCAACCTCCACTTGCGGCCGTCGCTGGTGGATGGTTTTGGACAATGGGTATGCATACCTTCTCAGCGATTCCAGATATTGAACCTGATCGCGCGGCTGGTATTCAGACAACAGCGACATTTCTCGGAGAACCTCGTGTTTACACATATTGTCTTTGTTGTTGGCTTGCGGCTGCGGTCTCTTTTGCATTCTTAGATAACCGCATTGCGCTGCTTTTACTTGCATATCCCGTGATTGTGTTTGCAATTTATTGGTCTGATATCGCTGTCGATCGGGCATATTGGTGGTATCCAGCGGTGAATACGATTGTTGGAATGCTTCTTACGATGGGTGCTCTCTGGAGGCTTCTCTATGGGTGAGCGGTCTCAACTCCTTGATCAGATACCACGCAGTCGGCTTGACTGGGAAGCCCGACTTGACCGACTTGTTCGGGAGAATCGATTCACAATTTCTGTGTTTTTCCCACTTAATGGTATTGTCCTCCTTCTTGCAAGCGCTGAAGGATGGCTCCCAGAACCGCTTGCATTCAATGGACTGTTGATTCTATTTGGAACGATTGTCATGCGGTCACCGCTCTTGACCGCAGCACTTCCATTGACAGACCGACGTGCAGCAGCGTCCGTCGTCGCATTGACAGCCTATGCGTATGCAATCGAATACGCTGGCGTGCATACGGGATTCCCATATGGTGAATTCTTCTATGGTGTTGATCTTGGTCCCATCATTGCTGGTATTCCACTGGGGCTTCCGGTATTTTTTGTTCCACTCGTTATGAATGCATATCTTCTTTGTATTCTACTTCTTGGGTCACGAGCTGAACATACACCCACCCGACTTCTGACCGTTATTATTACTGTATTACTGATGGATATTATTCTTGACCCAGGCGCTGTTGCACTCGGATTTTGGGTCTATCCAGACGGTGGTATCTTCTATGATGTCCCAGTGTCAAACTACGTTGGATGGGTTCTCTCTGCGACAATTGCCGTACTTGCACTTGACTTTGGGTATGACCGTCATGCCCTGCTTCAACGCGTCAATGAATGTGCATTCATGCTTGATGATCTTGTCTCATTCATCATTCTCTGGGGTGGTATCAACGCGTGGTTTGGTAACTATATCCCGACTGTATTTGCGATTATCTTTGCGATTGGTCTTCTCCGAGCAGAGCGATTTGATACAGATCTTTTGAGCCCGTAATAAATACATAAATTATACATTAAAACAATATATTATATTCAATGTCATGATAATGCGAATATACAATGACAATAGATCTACTCTCACTATTGATTTCTGCCCACAATTGAGGGTATAGCCACCGGATGGAACCGACCAGATGTTACGATCCTCTGTTTGTTCTATCATATCAGCATATCTGGTCATTTTCTGTTTCAGTGACACTAGAAAAGTAACATATCAATACCTGTCGACGGATATGTAATCATAGCTAATACTCATGATTGATGATTATGCTATGATAATCAAATCCACTATCTATATTTTATCATCACTCACCGCGTGTGAAATGTCGAACAAGATTCGAGAAACGTTGAGTGACAAATTCTGTCCCAATTGACCATCCACGATTAGGTTCACGATCATGACGTGCATCTGAGTCTGTCTCATCAACGTCGTCGTACTCATCAGGATACGGCACCACGCTCACCCGTCGAAACACAGTGACAGGATCAGGCGTCAGTGTCCAATACATCCGTGTCTTCAATAATAACCAAAGTTTGCGTGGCGTTGATAATGATGGTGTTCTTGAGAGTACATCATAATCAACACGCTCAATGGCACGATGATGGTCTGCGTATAAGACTGCAGCCAGTAATACAGCAAGCTGACAATCTTCTGGGAGGTATTGAATTCCTTTCACCCCTTCGCGATAGAGCGCCTCTGTCCGCTGTTGTTCATGTTGTATTACTGCTCGGACATTCTCGTCGAATTCAAGATTTAGAATCTGTGCTGTCGAGACATCATATTGACGCAAGGTCTCTTGTGGTAGGTAGACTCGATCCCGCTCTTTGACGTCTTCACCAACATCTCGAAGAAAGTTCGACATTTGGAATGCCTCACCAAGTGCTGTAGCGTGTGGAAGTGCTGTCTCAGCGTTCTCAGTATCCATGATTGCCGTCATCATCCGCCCGACGGCGGCAGCAGAGCCATCCATGTAGGTCTCAAGATCGTCATAAGTCTCATATTGATCTGTATCGACGTCTGCCAACATCGCATCAATAAATACATTCACGTCCTCATTTGGGATCTCATAACTCTCACACAGTTCAGCAAACGCTGAGAGCACTGGATCATCCGTCGACTCTTTGCCAAGTGCCTGCCGTCGAAGCTCTGCTAAGCGTTCGCGTTGTTGTGGTGGAGGAGCAGCATCGGTGGCGTCGACCACCTCATCTGCAACGCGAAAGAACGCGTACAGAACGTATGTGGCATGTCGAACGCGCTCTGGGAGCACCCGTGTCGCGAGGTGAAATGTCTTTCCCGTGCGCTTTTGAATCGCCTTGCTCCGTTCGATTTGTTCGTGTCTGACCATTATTACGGGTCACGCAATTGCATATCTCGACAGGTCATCCGACCACTCATTCGTCGTTGTACCTAGGGACCCAAGCGACATAACAGTTAGTGCCGAGTCAAAATCAAATCATATATATCTATGAAAAACCGTATTGAAAGTTAATTTATTATCCAATAGGTCAATTGCTGTCATAACATAGTTCAATAATGCAATAATTACTGATTGGATACGTGTCAGTGATAGAACACACAAGCACGGATAGCATTCTTACCAGAACGTATCGCTACAATCATACACGACACCATGCTCAGGACAGACGTACTTACAATGTCGATGAATCATTGCTGTCTCACAGAACGGACATGGTCGTCCTCGTTGTGAGGGTATATTCTCCGTATTGCCAGATGACATACACCTATTTCGAGGGTGTACCGCAAGAAGATATCGACACAGATGAACTTATTTTGCTATCTAAAATTGAGGGCAGGATCTCTTCCTCAACAAGTGAGTGAAATGAACGAGTATGGAGGGGACACGCCCGACAATCATAACAGTAATATTGTAGCCTGACATGTCTGTGTAGTCCAACGGTGAAATTATTCAAACCGCTAGAGCAGACGGCAACAACATCTGTTCTTTTCGTTTCGCCACAGTTTGGACAGGTAAGCTCGATCTCTCAAACAAGATATTTGAGAAAGAAAGTTTAGAGTGGGCTTTGGATACCCCGCAGCGAATAAACCTCTCCAACTCGGAATGCAATCAGAATTTGAAGAATAGTTACTGGAAGCCCCGTCCTCAACGGAAGTTATCTGTGATAGCTGAGTAGATCTGAGTAGTTCACCTCTGAGGATCGACTCGCTGGCAGAAGAGATCCAGACGACAAATCGAAACGCGAGTATAATGTTCTCTATAAATAGTCGTGGTTCACCGTAACCAAGGCTCTTGTACGCTTCTCAAATGTACGCCAGAGCTTCCTATTCAGCGAGCACGTGCGATGAGGATAGGCAGTTCAAATCCTCAAATCGATGAGTGAGTGAATTCGCCCTATGAGGGTATTATCTCATTCCAGTGAGCGGTATCATGAGATTCCTGTGTGTTCATGCGGGAAGATCAATATCAAGGGATATGACTGAATTCAACACTCAGACCACCCACATGATTCACACGTCTTACACCCTTCGGAGTAATACAATGACATACTTCCACATTCAGGACACTCGGGACTCTCACCGGCAGCCACGAGACTGTCCACATCGTCAGTATCATTGTTTTCATCATTAGCGGATGGCAGTGACCCGTTATTACGATTTGTTGATACAGTATCGTCCGTCACTGCTGCACCACCATCTGTTTCATGCCCAGGTGCTTTTGCATCTGACCCTGACCCCGATTCGACACGTGGTTCAGACCCTGTGTCGGTCCCGACCTCAGTGAGATTCTGTTGTTGTGGATATCCTTTCTCAATTTCACCATCAAGATATCGACGCATCGCAGTTCCAACCGCGTCTGGAATCGAGTTAATCTGCTCACCCTTATCCCAGGCAACTTTCGGACTTCGGATACCTTGCAGCTCACTTGCGATTTCACGTGGATCGACGCCTGATCGTAGTGCTGTTGAGACAGTCTTGGCGAGTGCCTCGGTGAATGATGCGGTGAACCCACCAGAGTTTCCGATGTTTGCAAAGAGCTCGAACGGACGTCCAGCATCGTCTTCGTTGATGTTCACATACAGCTTTCCATATCCAGTGTCGATTCGCTGTGTGACCCCATGAAGAACGTCTGGTCGTGGGCGCTTTTTACCTAATTCAACGTTTCCATCTGCAGCCGCGAGAACGCGATCAATCTCATCATCTACTGTGGCGCGAACGGTATCATTATCTAAGAAGCTATCAACATCCCCGAATACATCTTCAATTTGCTCAACGAGCGTCTCCGCAGCTTCACTTTCATCCGCAAATTCGGTGTTCTGCGCTCGGGTTGTTAATACCTGCTTCGAGCGTGTTCCATCGCGATAGACGGTGACTCCTTTGCCGCCATTCTGATAGATATAGCGATACACTTCGTCCATATCTTCTTTTGTTGCGGAGCTTGGGAAATTACACGTCTTTGAAATTGCAGAGTCGATACCTTCTTGACAGGCACACTGGACGCCAGCGTGGTCTTTACCAGAGAGATCAGATGTGACAACAAATAGCTCCCCGATAGCCTTTGGAACGGTATCAAGCCCATCAACGCCGTCAAAGTCGTTATTAGCCATCTGCTCTTGAGCTTCTTGTTTGACGGCTTCAACATCAATGTCATTTTGCTCTAGAACACGAAGGAAGTAATCATCAAACTCTACAAGCATCTCATCACCCTGTACGTCATCGGAGACGTTCTTGTAGTACGCAACATTGTATATCGGTTCACACCCACCAGTCGTGTTACCGATCATTGAGGTGGTGTTGTGGGTGACGAATCCGTCTGCAATATACGTGTTATTCGATGGAACGCTAATATCCTTGGTATATGCGGTATCTTCTGTGACTGATTCTACAGTTGCAGCGTAGAATCCAGTCAGTTCATGATCCGCAATACTAACAGTCTCCGCAGTTTCTGCCTCGATATCTTTGATTAATTTCCGCGAGACAGTCCCATCAACTTGTGATTGATTTATCCGACTCTTGAGCGACTCACTGACTGAGTCATATCCATCAAGTGTCTGTACATGGTCAATGACAGATGACGGGTATGTATCGTTCTTATCTGCTCGTGTGCTTAGATTGAGTTCATCTGGCTCTATCAATGAGCCAATCTCATTCATGAATCGCTCATCTTCACGCCGAGTAGCCCCACAAAGGCGCTGTCGTAACTGATCATCATGATAATTATTTGTCTCGACCAATTTTGTCGAGTCTCTGGTGAAAACATGACCAAGTGACAATAGCAGACTCTGAAGTTGGTCAGCAAGGGTTGTCGATGTTGTGAGAATCTCAATCTTCTCTGAGACTGTGCCGATAGCCTCGAATACCCCCCGGAGGAACCCATTAACAACCTGCTCGTCACCTTCGAGGATCTGTTCAGGGACAAACGCAGCTGATGCATCTCCGTTATGACCCGTATCGGTCTTCTTCCAACCATTGTCCTCAAAATACCGTGAGAGATGACAGTCACGGAATGACAGTACCTGACTCATTTCTTGACTCTCAACAGCGGGTGTAATCCTGAACAATTGCTCCCCAAGGTTACTGAGATAGCTGTTGAGCTCGGTCGCATCCGAGTCAACGACAAGATCCACACTCGCATGGGTCTCATCAGAAATGTATCCACTACCCATGAAGTAGCCAAGGAATTCAGCAAGCTCAGATGTCATCCTTCCCGGCAACTCAGGACCCTCGGTGGTGTCCTGTGCATCATCTGCCCGCTCATTCGCCTCAAGCGAGACACGAGAGCCAGCGTCAAACGTATTGCGTTGAAGAATGACACGATCGCCAGATTCGAACTTACCTGCTTCCTTCCATGTGTACGTGCCATCACTAGAGAGTGTCCGGAAGCGGTGATTAGGCGTTGCAGCAATATTGAATCCGCTCTCTGTCTGAATCTGCCGGACATTAGCAAATCCATTATCATAAACCGCAGTCGCCGTTTTTGTCCCTCCATCAGTGGTAACGCCGACGTCAATCTCATCCCACTGCTCAAATTCTGCTGTTGTGTTATCGAGATCTTTGATCGGTCGAAGACCCTCATCAGTGGAGACAAGTGAGTTTTCTTCGACACACCCTGTTGGTGCGATTGTTGTTGTGTTATGATTACGGATTAAGAATCCATCTTCCCATTCGCTTGCGTCAAGCCCGGTGTGATGTTCGAACCATTCACGATATTCCGTCGGATTAGCGTATTTTGATTCTGTCCAATCATTAAATGTCCCACGATCCTTTGCAAGTTCATGAGATGCCCACTTTGACTCATGATTGATGTGGGTCATCAACTGCTCGGCGATGGCATTAGCCTCTTCAGAACCATATCGAACGCCAATCTGGATATACAGTTGAGCAAGTCCCATAATCCCGAGACCAATCTTCCGCATATCACGAACGGTTGCCTCAATCTCATCAACCGGGAAGTCTGACATCGTCACCACGTTCTCAAGGAATCGAGTACCTGATTCAATTCGACGATTAAACGCATTCATATCGATAGCCTCGTAAATAAACGCCTCAGCGGCGTCATCGAGATTATTGTATGCGTCGCCATTATTGTCATACCAGACTCGCCAGTCAGGGGCGTCTTTATCTGCTAATGTTGAGAGGTTAATGTGCCCAAGATTACATGCCTCGTACTCTTCAAGTGGCTGTTCACCACATGGATTTGTTGCCAATATTTCATGCTCGGAATGTTTCTCCACATCGAACGAGTGCTCTTTGTTGACACGCTCAAGATAAATTACGCCTGGTTCACCATTCTCATGCGCCCCGCTGACGATATGATCCCACAACTCCTCTGCAGGGACTGAGAGTTCTTCTCCAACCTCGACATGCTCGCCAAGATCATGGAGTTCATATAACTCCTTTGTCTCTGGTGTGGCAATATGTGGATCTTCAGTGCGCGGGTTCGTGAACGTGAACTCTTCATCCGCAAATAGTGCCTCCATGAACTCATCGGTAACACCGACTGAAATGTTGAAATTCGAGAGATGACCTTCAACGGCATTCCGGAGATGTTCAGGGACACGCCCTTCTTCATCAATCAGTTCACGGGCTTCTTCAAGCGCGTCGGCAAATGAAGTGTGAGTGAAATCATCAGGGTCATTCAGTCGTAATGAATGTGCGAGTGACACATCCTTATTTTTTGCATGGATGAACTGGATGACATCAGGGTGTGAGATTCGCATAACTCCCATCTGTGCGCCACGTCTGGCACCACCCTGTGCAATCGTCTCGCACATCTGATCGTATGTGCGCATGAACGTAATCGGTCCGGAAGCAATGCCACCTGTCGATCCAACTGAATCACCATATGGGCGAAGCTTCCAGAAAGCATAGCCCATTCCGCCACCGCTGTTATGTGAGATGATTCCATCTGTGACATATTCGTGATTATCTGCAACGGTAATGTCATAGACGGTTGCGGGCGGAGATTCAACGATGGACTCGACTTCGATTTTATGTGTATTATTGAGAGCGCGAGAGTCACTCGATTCAATATTTGAGAGACCAATCTCACGTCGTTCATCAATGAATCCGACATCATGGAGAAACGCACTTAATCCATCATCAGTCGCTGGCATCACGCTGTAATATGGCTCGCCGTCCGCATTTCGAATAACGGACTTTTCAACTGGGTAGCCAAGACCCATCATCAAGACTGCAATGTCGTCAATACTATCCTCTGAGGAAGTACAGAGCCTCGGTCGCATGTCCTTACGAAGCCCCCCTTCAGCGGTAAAGCACCCCCGAAGGAATGCTTCAATCACATTTGTAGGTGCCTCTTTGATCATCTGCGGAACATAACTCGATTGTGTTCCATCTGGCTTCCCCCCGAAGTTTGCCTTCCACCATTCTTTGAGCTTGTGATCGGTGATATCAACCGTATACGTCCCGTCGGTATCTGATATTGCTGCCGGCGTATCGAACAGTTGCTGTGAGAGCTGATCGATATATTCAGCAATATTCTCACGCTCAACGTTGAATTGAACCCCACTTTGATGCCACAATCCAGTATCAATCCATAGCCCAAGGAGTTCGGCGAGTTCCTCACTCAATTGATCTGGACGTCGAGTGTGTTCGGGTCTGGATACAACTTCGTCTGATATCAATTGCGTTTGAGTGCGGGATTGTTTGACAGCAACAGCCGAGTTATGTCGATTACCTGTATCAGCGTTTTCACTCTCGGACAGCTCTATTGGTTCCGAGCTATCAGGCGATATCGAATCCGCTGTCTGATTGACGGTGGTATGAGATTGAGAATGAAGTTTAGGTGGGCTTTGGTTTGTCTCTCGTAACCAACCAAGCGTATAGTGGACTTCTTGATCGGGTTGAATTTCATCAATCCGGGTCCACTCATCATCAACCATGAGACGATGATTGGGTGTCCCACGAATACTGCATCCGTTGGTGAGCGTGACTGTGAGTGTCTCCGCGTTCTCATACGCATGAGTTTCCTCTACCGGTTTATATTGGAATCCAGTGTCGGATCGCTGTGCGATTTGGTCCCCAGTTTCGACTTCTGAAACACTGACCATCCCTTTTTCTTTCAGCATCACAGTCGAGTCTGCGGTAAGACACTGGAAAACCTCAGCAGCTTCTTTTGCTGTCTGGTGGATATCCGAGATATCATCACTCGGTGAATCAACAAAACAGGCTGACAACTGTTGAAGTTCATCGCCAGCATTCATTAGCGTTGGCGAGTTTGGCATAAACGACAATCGACTCATCAGGTCCTCGAACTCATCAGCAACACTCTTTACATGATGTTGGACCTCATCGGGAAGTTCAGGGACAATTGTCTCATATGCGAATTTATTGACATTATATACGGATAGGGTCGTTGTTACAGTATCAGCTGCATCCGCACCAGCACCAAATACCTCCTCCGCGAGTTCATCCCGACGCGGATGGTCAGGCTTGAGTTGGTCTGGTGTAACTGTGATTTCAGTATCCTGCTTATCAGCCTCAAAGACAGCCTCTGCGAGAGCAACGTTTTGAGCAACGCGCTCAAAGATTTCTTCTTGACTCTCAGCAAGGTCACCTTTTGCATCCTTCCGGAGGTACCGTGCTGGAAGAATATTATGATACGCGTTATCTGTTAACCGCTGTTCAATCGTCTCACCAGTGGTGCGTTTGATTGGTAATTCTAGCTCGTCTGCATCAACGTCGTGTGTGTCCATCTACGATTCCTCCTGCTCAGCAACAGTGTGCCGGGCAGATACGATTCGATTGCATGACTCATTTCGGATCATTTGTGTCGATGATAGTTGCGGTGGGCCTGAGGGATAACAGTTCTGTCTCCGACCTGTGCGCTGAAATGAAGCTTCTTCCCCTTTATTCTCGAAGGTTTCAATGCAACCCGACAGGACCCGACTGCTCGCAACGAAGCATTCAATGTAATGTGAGAGTTGAATATGAATCTGTTGAGAGCGGAGTGAAAGTGGTATACAATTCTCATAACCTACATGCTATCGCCCATTTATCCAAACGAAGCAAGGGGGAACAGACGTATCGGTGCAGTCACGTCGGTGAGACGAATCCCCATTGACTCAGCATCCATCGGAGATGAACGGGATTTATACACACTCCCCTCAGTCACAGAGACGATGCGCTTACACGAATACCAGGCAAAAGAACTCTTTGCCGATGCCGGAATCCCGGTGCCTGACTCACAACGTGCAACATCATCTGATGAGGTTTTGACAGCAGTCGAAGACATTGGATACCCAGCAGCAATCAAAGCACAAGTACATGTTGGTGGTCGCGGAAAAGCCGGCGGCATTAAAATTGCGGGTGACAAGCAGGAGGCGAAAGCGTACGCCGAAGAGATTCTTGGGATGGAGATTAAGGGCTATACAGTCAATAGCGTTCTTGTCGAAGCTAGTGTTGATTTTGAAAATGAATTATACATTGGCATTACGATGGATCGCAGCAGTGGCAAACCCGTTGCGATGGTCTCAACTGAAGGTGGGGTAGATATTGAGTCGGTTGCTGCGGAGACACCAGATGCAATCGCCCGCGAACATATTGATCCTGTATTTGGTCTTCATCCGTATCAGGCTCGACGTGCTGTCTATGATGCCGGTGTCCCCAGTGATGTTGCCTCAGATGTCGCTCACATCCTTTCAACATTATATACACAATATGAATCCGCAGATGCGTCTGAGATCGAGATTAATCCAGTCATGATCACAACTGACCGAGACGTGGTTGCGGCTGATGCAGTAATGAATATTGATGAAGATGCGCTCTTCAGACAACCGGAACTTGCCAGCATGGAGGATACCGCCGCCGGTGATGATCTTGAAATAAAAGCAGACGAGTATGGATTTGACTATGTCCGACTTGATGGGGATGTTGGAATCATCGGAAATGGGGCTGGACTTGTCATGACGACGCTTGACTTGGTTGACTATTATGGCGGATCTCCGGCAAACTTCCTTGATATTGGTGGTGGTGCAAAGGCTGAACGCGTTGCAAATGCACTTGATATGGTGTTTACCGATGATAATGTGGATGCTATTGTGTTCAACATTTTTGGAGGAATCACACGGGGTGACGAAGTTGCAACAGGTATCAATGAAGCACTTGAAAAGTTCGATACAATTCCAAAAGATGTCGTCGTCCGACTCGCTGGAACAAACGCTGAAGAAGGTATGGAGATTCTGAATACTGACCGTGTTGAGGTTGAGGCGACACTCGAAGATGCGGTTGAACAAGCAGTAATAAATGCACAGGAGGTTCATCAATGAGCATCTTTGTTGACGATGAGACACGCGTTGTTGTACAGGGAATAACCGGTGGGGAAGGGAAATTCCACACCAGTGAAATGATTACATATGGGACAAACGTGGTTGCTGGTGCAGTCCCGGGTAGAGGTGGCGATGAAATCAATGGTGTCCCTGTCTATAATACGGTTGATGCAGCTGTCAGAACTGAAGATGCGAATGCGGCAGTTGTCTTTGTCCCTCCAAGATTCGCAAGCGATGCTATTTTTGAGGCACTTGACGCTGATCTTGAGCTTGTTGTTGCCATTACAGAGGGAATTCCAACCCAAGATATGACGAAGGTGCACCAACGACTCTCTGAAGTTGACACCCGACTTATTGGACCAAACTGTCCTGGAATTATTACGCCTGGTCAAACAAAGCTCGGTATTCTCCCTGGTAATATCTTTGAACCAGGAAGTGTCGGATTAGTCTCTCGATCAGGAACATTGACATATCAGGTTGTCTCGAACCTCACCGATCGAGATATTGGGCAGACAACAGCAATTGGCATTGGCGGTGACCCAATTGTTGGCACATCATTTATCGACACACTTGATGCATTTGAATCGGACCCCCACACGGAGGCTGTTGTAATGTGTGGTGAAATCGGTGGTGAAGATGAAGAACAAGCTGCTGCATTCATTACTGAACAGATGGATACACCAGTCGCAGGATTTATTGCTGGACGGACTGCCCCGCCAGGAAAACGAATGGGTCATGCAGGAGCAATCGTCTCAGGTTCGGGGACCGGAACGGCTGAGTCAAAAATCAATGCACTCACCGACGCCGATGTTCCAGTTGGCAACACTCCTGATGAGGTTGCAGAATATATTGAGTCATTTTTGTAGGCTCTCGGCTACTTGTCAGTATTTTGTACCTTCTCAACACACATACATCTCACTTGTGACTCATTAGCTCGTACATGTCACACGATTTTATTCTATATGCCATCTCGACACACATCGCCTGACAGCGCTCTGAGGCATGATCTGTGTCTGTGATCGAGACAATGTTCAATAGAAAAATGATATTTCATTGAGAATGCAATCAAGAAGATAATCATAGACACATATCATAACATCAGATAGATTGTGCACATTATTATTCTCTCGCTCGGGAATTTGAGGAGGTTGTATTCACTCTGTTGAAATATAAGAAGGTGTATAGTCAAACTGCTGGGATATCGATTGAATACGTATATACTACCTCATTTTAGCTCAATTTCAGCTTAATTTTTGATTCAACTTTCGGAAAGATAATTCGGCTTCCCGTAGTAATTCAATTAGAGAACAATGCCATCATCATTATCAGCTACTCGGCGTGGACTACTCGCAAGTACTGCGTCGTTAGCGTTGGCAAGTTCTGCTGGATGTCTTCAGCAAATTGGTTTTGAGAGGAAGTCAGCATGGCGAGACCCACCATTAGTGTCAGACCGTCCGGATGGTGTATATATTCCCGCAATTACCGAAGGCATGAATATGTACGGTCGAACAACTGCTGGTCGCTATGGTGTTGCGTTGATGTATTCATATCCACATCGATTTTGGACACTTGCGGGTCAAAAAAAGCAAAAAACACCAGTTGAGCCAGATGATGACATTCATCTAATGGCTTCCCTTTGGGATACAAAGACCAAACAACCACTCCCCATAGATTCTGGTGTCACGATTAGTATTCGACGTGATGGTGAGTTGGTCACTCAGGAAGTTGCCTATCCTATGATTTCACAACAGATGGGACTCCATTATGGATCAAATTACAGTCTGGATGGAGAAGGTGAGTATACTGCAGATGTCACTATCGGGGGGATGTCACTTCGTCGGACTGGTTCATTCACAGATGCGTTTGGGTCGGTCAAAACAGCGACATTCCCGTTCACGTTTCGGACTGATGAAATATATGATATATCGATTGGACAGCCGAAAAACGGGGGAACATCTGGCGCAATCGACCCGGTGTCAATGAATGGTGTCCCTACCGGACGGACCTCACTTATCGATACAATCCCGGACCATCATATAGGAACGCGCGTTGCTGATGATGCACATTTCGACGTGTTCATAATGACTGATACTGACATCAACAGACAATCTAATAATAACCCTGATACTCCGTATCTGGCTGTCTCTGCTCGGACCCCATATAATAATATCATACTTCCAATGATGCAAATAGACGCAACGATATCACAGCATGATGAGTCAATTGCGACAAAAACGCTTACACGAACGCTTGACCCAACTCTTGGGTATCACTACGGGACATCAATTCCTGATTTTATTCACCAGTCGAATACCATGTCAAATGAATTTACGCTTGAAATCACAACAGCAATACCACCTCAGATAGCCAGACATGATGGATATGAAACTGCATTTATGAATATGAATCCCGTTTCACTCACGTTCCAAATGCGCTAATTATGTCGCCGGAGACACCAAACTCAGAATATCGCTGTGGTATCTGTGGACGACGCTTCTACACACCGGATCATCACATCCTCCATTGTGGCGTTCGACATCCAGAAGCAATGACGAAAGACGAACGAGATGCATATCGCGAGGCATATGTCGCTGAATCAGCCGCAATTCGTTCATTCCGTATTCGTGCATTAGGGATGTTGGTCGTGTTATATTTTGGATTCCTATTTTTATACGTCATCTATGCGTCCTAGTAACGATCAAATCAGAATCAGGGCTAGTACACCCGATTTATGCGAATTAAAAGACGTTTCGGAAAATCAACTAATAGCTCCTATTACAAATACGTCTGATTATCGCTATGTGTTTCAGTGCCCCTCATCAAATAATATCAACTCTTCGCTACCGTGTATCAGCGACCCATCGACCGATCTGGGTCAGCTTGATTCTAGCTCAAATCAAAATCGTACTGATGAAACTCACAGCATAACATTGAGACAGTATATTGACATTTCTAGGGTAGGATACTCAACATTAGTATGCTTTCGAAGCTATCTCATTGTTGCGTTAATAAGTATAATCTCACTCATCGGTATGTTCAGCGGGGAGACAGCGGCGAGTAACGCCGCAGTCGGATTATCGGAGGCATCTGAAAATGCACTTTCAATCCCACGGTGGCTGTATGTTGCTACCGGTGGGGCTGCGATTGGTGCCTCTGCGCTTCTTGCTGGGTTTATTACGGACCGACGGTTACTTAATCGAATCCATACGTATGGAAGTACGCTTTCGTCATGGCATCCTCTCTATCACTGGGGACGTCACTTTGGAGCAGCTATCGGTATCCTTCTTGCGACGATTATTATTGTCCGTGGGCTGACTGGACCGCAGATTCCAACGGTAAATGTCGCTATTATCATTGTATTTGCTGGATTCCGTGCAGGAATTACTATCGTGACATATGCGTTTGGAAATGTCTGGACGGTATTTAATCCAGCACGCAGCATTACTACAGCGATTCCAACTATACCTCGTTCAATTCAAATTCCATACCCCTCACGCTTTGGTCGATGGCCGGCGCTTTGCGGGCTCTTTGGACTAATCTGGATTGAGACGACAACTGGTATTACTGCCCGTCCAACGTTACTAGCGCTAGTCATTTTCGGATATCTTCTCGTAAGTATCATCGGTGCTATGATCTTTCAGGAAGCGTGGTTTCGAAATATCGATCCAGTGTCGGTATTTTTTAGATTCTACTCCCGTGCGGCACCACTCAAATGGACCAACGGGCAACTTCGAGTGAGTATTCCTGCGATGACTCTCGTCGGTAACAGCCGTGTTGATCCAACAGTCACAAACGAAACCCAGCACGTATCATCAGAAACAATCGCCGACGGTGGGGCTAATCAGGTAGATACGGCTGAGACGACAACGCACTCACAATCACAATCGGAGTATACCGACAGCGCAGCGTCGTCATCGAGTGAGTGTCTTAGGGAGTCCCCACCACTCATTGAAGATCGCTCGGATGTTGCAGTTGCCATTATGCTCGTGTGGGAACTTACCTTCAGTGGGTTTGTAACAACGACACAAGGTGGTGCGATAATCCGGACCATTGTCGCGGGTGGTATCCCGCCGGTGATTACATATCTGAGTCTGTTCATTGGCGGATTCATCACATTTTACGCTGCATTTGTGCTTGCTGGTCGCATCGCATCGAATCGGTTACTCACAACGTGGTCAGCAGATGACCTTACTGTTGCATTCGCCCCATCACTCATTGCAATTGCTGTTGGATATCATCTCGCACACTATGTTGGGTTCTTTCTATCACTGTCACCATCGCTATTTGACGCAGTTGTCTCGCCGTTTGCACCACCATCAAATCCGATTATACTGACGCTTCCAGCCTGGATTTCAGCTTTTAATATTGTTTTTGTTCTTGTCGGACATCTCATTGCAATTTGGGTCGCACACTCAACGGCGTATCAACTCTTTCCAAGTCGATTACAGGCAATTCGCAGCCAGTACCCTTTCATCTTCGTGATGATGGGATATACAATCGTCAGCCTCTGGCTTATTTCACTTCCAACAGCCACACCACCGTTTGTTGGATAGTTGGAAATTATATCTTAACGCGACATTATCTCAATTGACCCAAACTCGGTATTATAGGACGATTTCCTCCTCTCCCTACTCGTTCGTCTTACTCACTTCTTGAGGAAGGGGACTCCACTTCGAACATGGTAAAAATATCTAATATATTCTCATCTCTGTCCGAATATACAAATCAGCGCTCATCAAATAATTAAATATGGAGGAACAAACATTCATCACTCGCCTCGACGACCGACTTGATACGGCAGCATACGCTGATGTTGATGCCAGTATGAATGGACTTCAGGTTGGCACAACTAACGGTCATATTAATACTGTTGCTGTTGCTGTTGATGCTGCGATGGCAACGATTGATATCGCTATTGAACGAGACGTTGATTTACTCCTTACCCACCATGGTCTCAGTTGGGGCGGAATCGACCGTGTAACCGGACGTGAGTATGCACAGATTGAGTCGCTCATGAGTGCTGATATTGATCTATATGTCTCACATCTCCCGCTCGATGGGCATTGTCAACTCGGAAATGCAGCCGGTCTTGCCGATTATATTGATTTGAATCCTGATTCGCGAACCGCCTTTGGTGAACTTGGGTCAGTAACAATCGGATGTCGCGGATATCTTGATGATTCAGTAGCAACTGAAACAATACAATCACGACTTGAAACGCTTCATACCGACGATCAATCGGTACAGGTGCTTCCATTTGGTCCCGATTCAATTGAGAGTATTGCTATTGTTACTGGTTCAGGGGCTGACTGGCTCGATGAAGCTGCAGCAACTGATGTTGACGCGTTCATTACAGGTGAAGGAAAGCAGAAAATATATCATGAGGCGCGGGAACTGGGAGTCACTGTATTCCTTGCTGGACACTACGCAACTGAGACGTTTGGCGTCAGACATGTTGCCGAAATAATTGAATCATGGGGAGTTGAGACGACATTTATTAACCATCCAACAGGGTTGTGAATCGCTCAACAAGGCTAGTGAACTACCCCGCCCTGCTCGGCCTGACGGCCTCGCTGAGGGCGGGGTTGGGCTTCCTGCTTCTACGACGTTGTCAGACTGCGTCTGACAGCCCACCAGACGGA
>ERZ1034497.18-NODE-18-length-24474-cov-11.918260_pt1 | contig 24474 bp, 22 predicted proteins | sample MGYA00520644_ERZ1034497 | MGnify/ENA primary metagenome ERZ1034497 (study PRJEB33760, sample SAMEA4777690) | hypersaline lake metagenome | biome: hypersaline environment; feature: brines | place: Spain | collected 2014-08 | depth 0 m ...
TTAAACGGCATCGTATTGCGCCTGTTCAACCGATAATAGCGTCATCTTAGCAGATACATGTATATCACCTCACCAGTGACTATATTATTTCGCTGCGTTAATTATCGAAAGATGGTCCGCTCAACGCTGTCAGCGATTGAGTCGCACACGCGACAGATCGAGACTACGGAAACAGTTCGATATGCAGTTATCGGGCTCGGTTGGTGGGCAACAGAAATGGCACTACCAGCACTCACCGCGGCAGATAATGCAACAGTGACGACGCTTGTTGCTGAGGAGAACATCAACACGGATACTCAGGAATTAGCCCGTCGATATGGTGCTGATACCACTATGACGAGTGAGCAGTTTCTTTCTCTTGAGACTGACACCGGTGAACAACATAATCTCATCGACTCAACATCATCATCATCATCATCAGGAAATGAATCCAATAAACCAGCCAACAACAGCATCATCGATACCGATGTATATGATGCGGTGTATATCGCAACACCAAACGCTGCACACTTACCATACGCTAGGATTGCGGCTGCTCAAGAGAAAGCAGTGCTATGTGAAAAGCCGATTGAGGCGAACGTTGAGCGTGGAAATAAACTCCGAACCCATTGTCAACAGGCAAATGTCCCATTGATGATTGCCTACCGTGTGCAGATGCATCCACTTGTCAAATACGCCCGAGAATTAATTGATCAGGGTGATATTGGCGATGTCACGGTTATACAGTCACATCATACACAGCCACTACTCAAGATGCATCCTGATACCAACCAGTGGCGATTAGATCCCGCACAAACAGGATATGGAACCGCGATCATGGATCTCGGTGTATACACGATTAATACCGCTCGGTTTCTCCTTGATGCAGACCCAATCGCTGTGAGTGCTGTCACACTCGCAGATACGCCAGGATTTGAGGCTGTCCCTGATGATCGAGCTGCTGCGATTCTCAGCTTTCCAGACGGTGTGCAATTGGTTGCTAATACGACACAGCGAGGTCAACACGGAAGTGGAATGAAAATCATTGGCACCCAGGGGAGTCTTGATCTCCAAGGTATATTTCGTGGTCAGTGTTCGCTTACTGTCGCCGCAGGTGATATTGAAGGAACGTTTGAGCACACACAATTCACGCTTCATGATGAGATGACAGCGGTATTTGAGTACTTTGCTGATTGCCTACTCACCGATAAATCAGTAAGTCCAGATGGTGCCGAGGCGATTGCCGACCTTTCAGTGATGCGTGCAATGTATGCTGATGGTGATGGTAATGGTAATGATGGTGGTTCGGCTAATCACGCGGTATCATATCCCGAGTTTGTCTGAAGCGAACAGCGAGATTTCAATGTGTCACAAACCTGTGTCGATTCATTGGTGTAATGATGGACAGAAGAGAGGCAATATAAACACAATAATGTATGAAATATATTACATTTGTGTCGACCGGGTTTGCTGGTAAATAAATATTGGGCAGTGCTATCAAACACATGTCCACGACACCAAACGTGCTTGTTGTTATTGCTGATAGTCTTCGCGCTAAGAGTGTTTCTGCACTTGGAGGACGTCGTGAGACGACACCATTTCTTTCAGCGTTCAGCACTGAAGCGACGACATATACACAAGCACGAAGCCATAGTAACTGGACATTACCAAGTCATGCGAGTCTTTTCACTGGATCGTCTACTGCGGCTGCGCAATTCGATATCGATACACGACTTGCGCCTCATCAGACGATTTTCGAAGAGCTTGCCGCTGATGGGTATCAGACATCACTTTTCACCGACAACCCATTTCTCATTGATCATCAAACTGGGCTTGATAACGCATTTACCACAGCTGTCGGGTCGCCAGAAACGTTTGATACGAAGTATGAGACAAATGGTTCGCTCGGCGATTGGCCAAATGGTTTCTGGTATGCTGATCAGTTACTGTCCTGGAGTGCTGACCAGACAACCCCATGGGCTGCATGTCTCAATTTGATGGACACACACCGTCCGTATGAACCACAGCCAGCGTATGATATATGGAGTGATGAACGTATCCGCCAGATTCAATCCGAGATGGGATTCAAATGGCATTGGGAGCTTTTGAGCGGAAACGTCTCATTAGGATTCGCCAAACTTCTCGAAACAATCTATTATGGCGCAGTTAGACAAGTTGATGCAATCTTTGAGCAACTCGTCGAAACGCTTCGTGATCGGGGGACACTTGATAACACGCTTATTATTTTCACAAGTGACCATGGAGAAGCATTTGGTGCAGAAACAGCACTCTCAAACGAGCCACCCGCCATCAGTCATCGAATTGGTACGCACGAACTACTATATCATGTTCCATTGTTTGTCCGACTGCCACGGGCAACAAATACATCAGCATCTACCGCATCAACTGGCGGAACAGTTATTTCAGACCTCGCTGAATTAGCTGGAATTCCACGATTAATCCGGTCAGTCGTCGCAGATAATAATAACAGTGATATTGACCCACAACGCGCGATATGTGCTAAAGATGGGGTAACGGTAGCGACTCAACTGCCGATTCCTGCCGGTATGCAACGCGAGGCAGCCCGAATCTGTGAGACAGCGGATCCATACACGAAACGTGCGGACATTATTTACTCACAGCGCTCTGATGGAACTATTTTGAAGCAAGCACGATGGGGAGAGGACGCATATGAAACCCTGATAACAGGGCAGTTTGAGCGAGAGGATATGGGACAGATTGATGCCCCAACTGTAATCGATGCCGTGGCAAGTGATCATAAAACGAGTGAGATTTCAATCAACTCAATCGATGAGTATGATGAATTTGCCGAGCAATATTCAAATGAGTTCGCTGAAGAACTTGAGGACCAGCTTGAAGCGCTCGGATATCGATAATAGCACCCTATCCAGCGACAGAAAACAACAATAGATTATGAACTCCCGGACCAAACCCAACTGCTGAGATAATAGCAAGGAGTATATTTGACTGCGCCGGGGCGGTATCAGCGATGTCTGCGAATACCCACACAACAACGCTTACAATCAGTAATTTAACCACAACAAATAGCCATCCAGATCCAATAATCGCGTCGGTTGGAAGTCCAGAAGCAAATTCAATGATAAGCGCTGACAATGGTGTTCGTTCTCCGAATCCAAGCAGGTCAATGCCAATGGTTGTCGAAACACCATCTAGCGTGTGACCAAACACTGCAAATGTCCCCATCGGTGCTGTTAATTGCGTCTTTGGGACGATTCGCGTGAGCATAACCCAGACACCACCGCTGAGAATGACTGATACTCCAATACCAATAATTGATACAGTCACGCGCAATGATGTTGGGTTGATTGCAATGACGCCAGCAATTGCAATCAATGCTGCAACAGCACCCACGCCAGCTAATATTTGAGCGATATACGCAGATGTAACCAGCAAATCAAGGCTAACCCATGTTCCGATAGCGGCGATAGTAACGATGGCATATACAGCCGGTGTTCCAGCAAGTGGTCGTATCGCAGGTGGGAGTGCATTGAGAACGTACTGAACATGAAGCGCTGCACCAAGCGCCATCCACGGAGCTAATGCTAATACTCGGGATGATGTGACGGTTGGACGCTGACGAATAGCAGCATACGCAACAACACCGCCAGCGAATATAATTGTCAATAGATATGGAATTGCTGGCAGTGCAAACCCATCAGGAAAGATGACCATACCCACGCACTGGGCTATCCGGCGACAAAACGGTATCGAAGATTCGGGTCAAAAACACGGTTGAACATTTGGCATTTCCTCGGTCCGGAGACAGGGATTTACTCTTGAAATTTAAATATACTCATAAGCTTCCCTTACTGAGACGCACCCCAACACTATCTATGGGATGCGTGAAGTCCGTCTTATTATTGGGGTCCTTTGGCATCTTCCGGCGCCTAAATATGCCTTCGTGGATGCCCGGTCGGTTTTTTATTAGTGGGATGTAGGCTATTAGTATGAATATCGAGGAGCTTGCAGCACGGATTGATCACACCGTTCTTGGACCAACAACGACCATGGATGAGGTTACTGATGTACTTTCGGACGCAGCCGCGTATGGAATGAATGCCTGTATTCCGCCATGTTATCTTGATGCTGCAGGTGACACTGATATGGTCACAGATTCTGGTGTGACGCTGGTCAGTGTTATTGGATTTCCACATGGGCAGCACGCTTCTATCGCAAAGCGAAAAGAGGCTGTGACTGCATGGCAGGCTGGTGCTGATGAAATTGATGTTGTCCTCAATATTGGTCGACTAAAGACGAGCGCAACCGAGACCGTGACCCATGATATTGCAGAAGTTGTTGCGGCGGTTCCCATTCCTGTCAAGGTAATTATTGAGACAACGCTTCTTAACGATGATGAGAAACGTCGTGCCTGCAAAGTCGCTGTTGATGCCGATGCTGATTTTATAAAAACTTCAACCGGGTTCGCTAATGGTGGTGCGACAACTGCAGATGTCGAAGTTCTTTCATCATACCTTCCGGTAAAGGCAAGTGGTGGAATTAGTTCATATGAAACAGCGAAGTCAATGCTTGATGCTGGTGCTGAACGAATTGGTGCCTCAGCGGGTGTAGAGATTCTTGAAGACGCACCGGATATTTATTATGATTGATCTATTTGAGGATTCTTTCAGTCTCAAATATCATACCGGTGTCATTAATACAGTACGTCTACTGGAGCTAAATCGCCTCGGAATATTCGTTGTGAAATTTTGATAAGATCGCTGGCGTTTCATCCACGATCATCGCTAACTCGTGGTTCTTTGACAAGGCGATTAGCATCAGGGTCATCTTTCCATTCATCAAGTTCACGAGGGTCAACATGAACAAACGCATCATCAACGGACCGCAGGTCTTCAACGGATTCAACAACTGCAGACTCAATATTGTGTGCCTCTGTAAGCGTTAAATTCCCTTCAACCTCAATGTGAAGGCTCACATCTACCTCAGGACCAACATAATGAGCAACAACATCATGTGCGCCACGAACATCTGGATGCGTCAGTGCTTCTTCAAGAATTTCACGTCGAAGCGTCTCTGGAGGGGCAGCCCCAACAAGATAACTGATATTGTCGCGGACAATTTCATAGCCAGTATAAAAGATTCCAACTGAGACAACAATAGCAGCAATCGGATCAAGAACGGGGGCGCCAATCGACGAGCCAAGCACGCCAATGAGCGCTGCACTCGCGGTGAGAATATCGTTTCGATTATCAAGAGCAGCAGCGGTGACCGCAGGCGAGTGGTGCTCGCTTCCGACATGACAGCAATATCGATACAAACCATATTTGACGACCGCGGTCCCAATCAGCACGCCAACGGCGGTAAGATCTGTTTTAATACCATATGTCCCTGCTTGAATCGCTTCAGCTGCATTCCATAACACGGCACCTCCAGCAATGAAAATACCAGCAGCGACAAATAATGAGACGAACGGCTCAATTCGCTCATGTCCATGCGGATGTTTGAAATCTGGTGGCTGTGTCGTGAGATATAATCCTGTTAGGATAACAAGACTATATGCGCTATCGGTAAGACTATTAATCGCTTCTGAACCAACTGCCAGACTACCGGTGATTAACCATACCCCACTCTTTGCAATTACTAGGACTAGATTTACGACAAGGATGACTGCTCCGACCCGTCGAACGACGGTCTGGCGGTCGTCGCTCATTAAACTAAATACTGGAGCGATGTGTTAAGATGCTTCGGTCGAATTAGTTCGCCGTCATCTCATCTACATTTATCACAGATTGATGACAAGACCTCTTCCTCAAGAAGTGAGTAAAACGAATGAGTAAGGGGGGAATACGACAGTCATAATATTAATTTTGTAGTCTGATATACAATTAGCTGTCTAACGTGGAAATCACTCAAATCATAACGTAGACCGTAACATCATCCATTCTTGTCCTTTTGCCACTATTCAGACAGGCAGTTCAAATCTCAAACAAACCGTTCGAGAGAGAGTGTCTAAAGCGGGTCGTGGACACCCCACAGCGAATAAGTCTCTCGGATCTTGAATCTGGTCAGAATCTGAAGGACCCCTTCCTGGAAGGCCTACTGCGAGGAATCCGTCGCAGACGGCTGAGTAGGTCTGTTGTGAGGAGGTTCACATCATCACATACGATTCACGAACTGTGCGAAAGGGATGCAATGAGGTTTGACCCCGATTGACAAGCACAGAAAGCTAAATTAATCGATAATCACGAGGATATTTCATGAGAATCAAACCGAAGTGTGACTGCTTGATTTGACGCCTCTGCATCAGCATCCTGCTGCATTGCTGACGTATGATCTGCATTATTGCCCATGTTCCTCGTCTCCTGTTGTTTATTCTCCGTATCTGTCATCTGGTGGGACGTATCAACAGCCGGCTGGAGTGTGGTAAACGCATCATGAAGCCGGTCGTACGTATCATCTAATGCTTCGACAATGACCTTTGTACCGTTAATAATAGGCATCATATTTGTATCGCCACGCCAGCGTGGTACAAGATGTGTATGCAGGTGATCATCAATTGAACCACCTGCAGCGTCACCGCCAAGATTCTCTCCGGTATTGATACCATCTGGGTCAAACGCACTCTGAATCGCGTTGATTGTCGCCGTCTTTGTCCGCGCATGATCCAGTAACTCGGTATCGTTCAGTGCATCCCACGACCCAGTGTGGTGATCCGGTATTACCATTACATGCCCTGGATTATATGGATAATTATTCAAAAGAACAAAGCTGTGCTGACTTCGAGCAACAATCCGGCTTTCACGATCACGTGTTGGCTTACGAGCAGGAAGAACGCAGAATGGACACCCATCGATTGACTCTGTTTCGTCACGCTCAACCCACTCAATGCGCCAGGGAGCAAACACTTGCTCCATTGATTATGCTGTAATAACTTCACACCCGTCTTCGGTGATAATAACGGTATGTTCTGCTTGACTAACGAGTTCACCATCATCCTCTTTTAAGACTGGATATCCATGGAGTACACCACGCTGTTCCAATCGTCGCACAGCCATTTCTGCACGATCAGACTCAAGCCATCGTGTAGCGAATGGCAATGTTTTGTATTCGTCTGTCACCTGCTGGAGAACCTGTCTTGCTGCTCGATTGCGAACGGATCGATCATGTTCAAGACTGTAAATCTCTGCATTGGTCCCCTCTGAGACCTTTCCTCGACCAGTCGTTGCAAATGGCTCAATCGCCACAACATCACCAACTTCGAACTCAATCCCACGTTCGGTGCCGCGATTTGGAACATTTGGACTGGTGTGTGCATCCCACTGTCCAACGCCATGACCTGAGAGATTCAAAACTGGCGTGTATCCATATCCGCGAATAACATCTTCAATTTCTGTGCCAACAGTACTTGTTTCGACACCTGGTGCAATTATCTCAAGTGCAGCATCCAGTGCCTCTTCAGCAGCTTCAACGAGTGTTGGTGTTCCAGAGAGGTCAATTGTCACTGCAGCATCAGCAATATATCCATCAACGTGAACTCCACAATCAAGACACACCAGTTCATCATCAAACACAGCTTCATCATCAGCACCCGGGGTTGCGTGGGATGCCTCTTCATTGACGCTAATGTTTGCTGGAAATGCACATCCATCTGCGAGTTCCCTGATCCGTGATTCAGCAAATTTAGCCACTTCAAGATGTGTGGTACCTGGTTCAACCTTTGTTGCAGCTTCATCAAGCACTTGCTGAAGTACCTGTCCAGCTTTCCGATACTTTGAGCGTGTTTCTTCCGCAAGCGAGGCGCTAGCCATACTATATTATTGAGTGAGCGTCTCAAAGAGGTTCCGGATAAATCATCGTACTATCCCATGTCTATATATCTCACACAATGTATCTTAGCAATTGTTTAACAAACACACTGACAAATACCAATTAAGATAACAGTGCCACAGTTTGCAGACACTGTCGAACACAAGCGACTTGATGTAACCGCATGGGATGACATCTATATTATTGGTGATGTTCACGGCTGTCACGATGAACTCAATCAACTCCTTTCTACACTTGATGTGACTGATACCGATCTTGTTGTGTTTGTCGGTGATCTCGTTCGAAAGGGTCCAGACAGCAAGGGCGTGCTTGAGCACGTTCGACATGCAGAAAATATGTTTACCATTCGCGGTAATAACGAGGAAAAACTCCTTCGTGGCGAAAAGTCGCTTCCAGTGTTATCATCAGACGACCTTTCATGGATTAAATCACGACCAGTTGGAATTTCATGGCAAGACACGCTTGTTGTCCATGGTGGTGTTGACCCGCGAAAGGAACTTTCTGAGCATACAACATATGAATTACAGACGTTTCGATCGCTCTCATCCGGCTATGACCGTCCGTTCTGGTGGGAAAGGTATGATGGGTCGGATCGGATCTTTTTCGGTCATACACCGCTTGCAGCACCCGTTTATCGTGAGTGTGCAATTGGTCTTGATACTGGATGTGTGTATGGCAATCAGCTCACTGCATACGATTGGCGACGTGATTGTTTCCACAGTGTGACAGCAGAAAAAACAGTACAACATCGAAACGAATCCAAGTGGGTTCACCCTGATCAATCACCTCCTGCTGCAGATTGATATGGGATCTAAACCCAGCACAGCAAGGATTCCCTGGGTCACCTAATCCGTAGCAGTTCAAATAAGTGTTATATCTGTTATATCTGATATGTCTGACGCGTATTTAAGATATGGCAGTCATATTTGCTAGTATGCAGGGGATTGACTTGAACGAAGGATTGAGCTATGCTGTTCGACTGACGCTTTTCGGGATCTTTATAATAGCTATGAGCGGTATATCGGCTGCGTTTGGAATTGGAATCCTCGCTCGTACACTTGGCTATGCTGTCGGTGTCAATTTCACTCTACCGCTGAGAGGGATAAACACGACATTGCTTTCTGGATTTGGTGTCATTCTGACTGTTGTGGGAATTGTTTCTCTCATTTCGGGTTTAATTACTCTTGTGTACAAACTCATCGTTGATGCTGTTTCACGGGGGGCTCAAATGGCAAGCAATTCTCGATCGAAATCACAGTCTCGTAGTTCACAGTCAAAAACAAATGCACGAACGCAATCAAATCGGGCACCACCAACACAGTCACAACAGCAATCGCCAACACAGTCACAGCAGTCACCGCAATCGAGGTCTACTCAGCGGTCAACTCCCCGAAGCACTCAGAACACCGATTCCGAGACGACTCCCGGTCGGCGCTGACAATATCAGTTATATGTTGAATAGGCGCAATCCAGCGCCGTTTACATCGTGGATACGCGCCGTCAGACGAAGACGGGGAATTTCGAGCTTTTTTGATATCGTGTACTGACATGTCGACACGCTGGTTACGACCCCAGTGCAGTCGCATGCCGGAAGATCGATAATTCGTGTGTGAGTGTCCACCGAGACTGGATACAGGGTGTACCCTTCGGAGAATCAAATAACAAGCGACGGGCAATCATCAACATAAGTAACTCCGAGTCTGGTGAAACCGGCTACCGCTCTGATATCAAAAATATTAGTTATGGTTAGTGCCTGAGTATAGATTTTAATTTTTAGTTATCCATGAGGCGACGCAATTGTGCCGGAGGAACAGCGCCTCGTGCAGCATTACCATCGGTTTTATTAACAAATGTGGGAACACCGGTGATGCCTGCGTTTTGTGCTGCACGAAATTGCTCGTCAAGCGCATCATAGCGATCTTTATCACTAAGTATTGTCTCTATCCAGTCAGTATCGATATCAACATCAATTTCTGATGCGATATCGATGAGCACAGCTGTTTCCCCAATATCACGGTCGTCCTCCCACAACGCCGCGAGCACTGCCGTATCGAATGCAAGCCATGAGTCATATGAGTATGCGTCTGCTTGCTGAATACTCACAGAAACGAGTTGTGCGGGTCGTGAGTCGACATCCGTTGCTAATTCTTGACACATCTCGGTGGCGTCATATTGATCCTGAAGTCGTCTCACGTTCTCTCTCGCCTGTTGGTAATACTGCTCACCTTTTTGATTTGCAGCGTCATGATCGATTGATCCATCTGCATGTCGCTGTTGTGCTCGGAGATCAAACGGGTGCCATTCGATCTGAAGAGAATCCTCACGTTCGGTTTGGTATGTGCTCAATGCGCGTCGACCCAGATAACAGAATGGACATACGTAGTCGGAATAGACAAGAATTGATTCAGCCATATGATACTAATAGTTGACTATTGAATAATACAGCTTACGACATCAACTGCATTTGGATCAGGCTACATACACTCATTGTCGGCTGTCGCTAGTGTATTATAGACTATTAAAATCAAGTGCTGAGATACATGTGTTCAACTTGCAGACGCATAAGACGTGATCAGAGATACGAAACGGCAGTGATTTACGCTCGGTTTCAAAAAAACGATGCACGTTCTATGAGCTACGAGCAGATTACAGCCCCTGAGGCGGGCGAGAGAATAACTGTCACCAACGCGGAGACCGGTGAATTAGATATCCCCGATACTCCAATCATCCCAATCATTCATGGCGATGGAATTGGAACGGACGTCGGGCCTGCAGCACAGCAAGTGCTTGAAGCCGCCGCAGAAGCGACTGGTCGTTCAATTGAGTGGCTTCGAGTATATGCTGGTGAGTCCGCTCGCGAGCGGTATGGTGAGAACCTCCCGGAAGACACTGTTTCAGCAATTCGCGATCATCGTATTGCAATTAAAGGACCACTCACGACGCCTGTTGGAGCTGGATTTCGCTCACTGAATGTTGCACTTCGACAGGAGCTTGATTTATACGCGAACGTTCGTCCGACATATCATCTTAGCGGGGTCCCGTCACCAGTGAAAAATCCCAGTGCGATGGATATGGTAACATTCCGTGAAAACACCGAGGATGTCTATGCTGGTATCGAATGGGAAGCCGGGACTGCAGGTGCAGATGAGGTGCGAGACTTTCTTGAAAATCAAATGGATTACGATGAGGTAATGCATGATGGACCAATCGGGATTGGCATTAAGCCAATTACTGAATTTGGGACAAAACGATTAGTCCGTCAGGCAATCGATTACGCGCTTGAGAATAATCGTCCTTCCGTCACTCTTGTACATAAGGGTAATATTATGAAATTCACAGAGGGTGCATTCCGCGATTGGGGATATGAAGTTGCTGAAGAAGAATACGGTGATATTACTATTACCGAGGATGAATTATGGGATGAATATGATGGTGAGCAACCTGCAGATACGCTCCTAATCAAAGATCGAATCGCAGATAATATGCTTCAGCAATTACTTACCCGGACTGATCAATATGATGTCATTGCAACAATGAATCTCAACGGTGATTATATGTCTGATGCTGCTGGGGCACAGATTGGCGGACTCGGAATTGCACCTGGTGGAAACTTTGGCGATGGACTTTGTCTCGCTGAGCCAGTACATGGTTCAGCACCAAAATACGCGGGTCAGGACAAAGTCAATCCGACCGCTATTATCCTTTCTGGACGTATTATGTTTGAGTATATGGGATGGAAAGACGCTGGCGAACTCGTTCGCGACGCCGTTGAGCAAACAATTCTCGACGGTGATGTCACCTATGACCTACATCGCCAGATTGAGGACGGTAGAAAACTTGCGACCTCTGAGTTTGCCGATGCCGTTGTGAGAAACATCGATGAATTGGCTTCATGATCAGTTACTTATTCTATAGCCAAGTTTAATAAATAGCAAATCCACACGCGGTTTTATTCGATTTCGGATCTCAACTTGTAGTGATGGATACGGAGTCAGATACAGACCAAACTCAACCACAGGATATCACACTGTCATTTCCTGATGCAGAGACTGTTGAGGCTGCGCTTCCAACCCGCGAAATACCGAGTTTCGCGACAGTCGAATCCCATCCGGAAACGCCTGTTGAAAGCGATATTATCAAAGCGACTCAATATGCTGTTAATAATCTTTCCGGACCACTGTCATCTGTCCCCGCTGGTGGGACAATCGCTGTTGGTCTCGGAAGTCGTGGTATTCATGACATTCAGACAGTTGCTCAAGTTACCATCGATGAACTCATCAGTCGCGGGTATAATCCGGTTGTGATTCCGGCAATGGGCAGTCATGGTGGGGCAACACCAGCAGGACAGCGACAGACACTTGAAGAAATTGGTCTGAACGAGGAAACACTTGGATGCTCAATTGACGCAGGAATGGAAACAACCGTCCTAGGTGAGACAACGCGTGGTCACAATATTTCATTTGCACAGTCTGCAGTTGATGCAGATGGAATCATCGTAATTAATCGGATAAAACCACATACCAACTTCACCGGTTACATTGAAAGTGGATTATCTAAGATGCTTACTGTTGGTCTTGGCAAACAAGCAGGTGCACGCACGTTTCATGAGACGGCACTGACGAACGGATACGTCGATACGATTGAACGTGCTCTTGAGATAATTTGTGATACTGTAAGGGTGATTGGTGGTATTGGTATCGTTGAAAATTTTCACGAACAAACCGCTCATATCGATGGGATTCCAGCAGATAAGCTCCCAGAGGCTGAAACATCTCTTCTCACCCGTGCGGAATCATACCTTCCGACACTCCCATTTGATGATCTTGATGTTCTTATTATCGAAAAAATTGGCAAAGACATCTCAGGTGCAGGAATGGACACAAATGTTGTTGGACGATATCGAGTGCTGAATGCTGATAACCCTGATACACCAGCAATTAGTCGAATTGTTGTACTTGGATTAACTGAGACAACTCATGGTAACGGGCAAGGTATCGGATTAGCAGATATTACGACCGCTAATGTTGTCAGCGAACTTGATTTTGAGCAAACATATACGAATGCATTGACAAGTGCATCAGTGTCAAAAGCTCACCTTCCACTTGTGATGCCTTCTGAGCGACATGCAATCCAAGCAGCCCTCGGCACTATTGGTCAGTATGATCCACAGACAGCACGCATTGCTTGGATTAGCGATACATCACAACTATCACAGTTTCATCTCTCGACCGGACTGCTCCCGGGTATTGAAGCAACTGACAGTCTCACAATTAAACAACGGACGGAACTTTGCTTCACCGATGATATCGCTCGATTTGATCCACTCACTGATAGTTAATTTTTCATCATACTACAGTCACTCCCACTCGAGAGCGACCATTGTTCGAGTCAGCGCCACAATCGTCCAATGGGGTGCACGACATATCGTCTAATAAATAGTGACGGCCGTATCCATACAATACTATACCCAACAGATGCACATCACAATCGTGTCTAGTTAATGTTATTTGACACATAGTGAAGAATCACTCCAATCGCATAGAGCGGAAAATTCAATCATATCGCGAATGAGTATATCATATGTATGCTGTCGTTGGTTGTACTGATTGCAGTGCAATGTGGTTATTAAGCGATGCACACACGGCAGAATCAGCAACCTGCCCACGATGTGGGCGCACTCATCAGACAAAGAAGCTCCGGCACTTTGTTGAGGAATCTGACCGGGAGGCTGCTCGGCAGGCACGATCAGCATTACTCGCCAAACGTGATGGAAACAGTGCAGCATTTGCCGATACAGCACATGTCGCAAAGATGGAACGGACACTGGCTGATGATAGCCAGCAGGTGAGTGATAATGAGTATCTTTCTGGTGTCGGAATCAATCCTGACGCGGTTGAAAACGCAGCCCAATCAGATGATGCAACCCGACAAAGTCGCCCCGAAATCATCCGTTCTGCAATCTCATCACAGGATGCCCCTACCGAAGAAGATATTATTTCATATGCAACGGACCGTGGTGTCCCGACTGACGCGGCTCGCGAACTTCTTGAAAAACTCATCCGTCAAGGCAATCTCACAGAGTCTCATGGCACGTATCGCCTCTTATAGCCAACTTCGATAGAGATAGAAACAGAGACAAAAGTGAACTACCTCAGGGATAATTCCAGAGGCACTCGCCTTGTCCCGTCTGTAGAGATAGCTGAATACGTCACTCTGGCAGCTATTCTCGACCCAGGTCTGCATGTGCAGTCGAGAGATTTCTTGATGCAAGCGCTGACAATAATGAGAGTTCGCCCGCAAGCGCTCCTGTCGCGATACATTCAGCAAGACCATCAGCGTTTGATCCTGGCGGTGTTCCTCCGCCTCGAATTCCAAGCATATCGAGTGCTTCTGCTTGTGCTGGAAGAGTGGTTCCGCCACCGACTGTCCCGACTTCAAGTGAGGCAATTGACACCGACATATAGAGATCATTCTCCCTGACCTCCGCGGTTGTAATCGCATTCGCCCCTTCGACAACTTGTGCTTCATCCTGTCCGGTCGCAATAAACATCGCAGCAACAACGTTCGCAACATGTGCGTTGAATCCAAGACTTCCTGCTTTTGCAGACCCAATCAGGTTTTTTCGAGTGTTCAACTCAGCAACCGCGCTTGGTGTTGTGTGTAGACGATCTACAACAGTCTCTCGCGGAATTGTCACATCAGCGGTCACCGTTCGTCCCCGTCCTTCGACAGCGTTGATCGCGGCGGGTTTTTTATCAGTGCAAAGATTTCCTGAAAGCGCAATAAGCTCAGCGTCAGTCTCTTTCTCAACAACCTCACAGGCTGCCTCAGTGGCGATAGTTGCCATGTTCATGCCCATTGCGTCCTTCGTGTCATATCGGAATCGAAGATACACTGACCGTCCAACAGCGTATGGTGTAACCGATTCAAGCTCACCGTGATTTGTTGTCTCCTCTGCTGCATCTCGAAGTGAATCAATATTATCACGAACCCATTCGACCAATGCCTTCGCAGTCACAACGTTATCAACTCGAAATACTGGAGCCCGAGACATTCCAGATTTCATTACACGGGCAACTGCCCCACCAGCAGCTGAGAGAACAGTGCACCCACGATTAACACTTGCAAGGAGCGCTCCTTCTGTTGTTGCAAGCGGTAAGTACCGCTTGCCGGTGAGTGCCCCACCATTTACTATGACAGGCCCGGCAACACCAATAGGGATGTCAATTGTTCCAATCATGTTCTCGATATTCGCTGTTGCCTCTGCAGCGGGGAATCCATAGTCAGATACCGCATCAAGCGCTATATCTGCCTGCTCTTCAACGATGAGTCGCCGTGCAGCAGCTGCAGTATCTGCATCGACATCGTCTATATCCGTGAGCTCATGCAACCGGCATTCGCCTGTCTGGACTGAATTGGCGAGTGTCGTTGGGTCTGGCATACCCGACTTTTTGTACCCGTTTAGATTAACGTTTGCAAGCACACGCCGGTATGAAGGCTAGGATTCTGATTGCGATCGTCTCAATAACGCTGGGAGAGATCGGATGTGTCGTTTCCTATCATACAAGTATTAATTAACATCCTCCATCCTCGAATTATAAAGATCATCAGAAGTCACGTATTATACGTTGATTTCTTTCTAGCCTAGATACAATGATTATAATCGTCAATACGAATCTATACATATATTATTTCGTATGAATACTGTGAGTAGAGATACTATATTCCAATCACATTTTGAAGAAAAATCTTTTTCAGTATAGCATGATGAATTGCAATCACGTCTAAATAATAAATACGATGGCAAAATTAGAAACCGCAGGATTTGAATCAGACCTCAGCTTGTTCAAATACGATAATCTTGAGCAGCTACCAGAGTCGTATCGTACTCTCACAGAGTCAGAACGCACTGATCGGATCACAGCAGCGCTTGGAGAGCTCGGTGATGATGTTATTATTCTTGGACATAATTATCAGCGCCGAGAAATTGTTGAGCATGCAGATTTTATTGGGGACTCATACGAGTTATCAAAACGAGCAGCCGAGTCTGACGCTTCATATGTTGTATTTGCAGGTGTCACATTTATGGCTGAAAGTGCAGATATTATCACAGACCCCGATCAGACCGTTCTACTTCCTTCAATGGAGGCTTCCTGTCCAATGGCAGGGATGGCTGAAGCACTTCAAGTCGATGCCGCCTGGGAGCAAATTGAGAATGCGACTGATAATCGCAATATCATTCCAGTGACGTATATGAACTCATACGCCGATCTAAAGGCATTTTGCGCTGAACAAGGCGGACTTGTTTGTACCTCTTCAAATGCGAGTGATGCATTCAATTGGGCGTTTGAGCGCGGAGATGCTGTTTTATTCCTTCCAGATAAATTCCTTGGACGAAACACAGCCGCAGAATTAGGATATGATGTTGATTCACCAGCTGGGACAGATGCAGTCGCTGAGTGGGATCCGTGGGATCCTGCAGGTCCGGATGCGAGTGATGTTTCCGATGCTGAGATTATTCTCTGGGATGGCTATTGTCAGGTTCATGAACGCTTCCGTGTTAAACATATCAAATCAATTCGGGAAAGTCACGATGCGAACGTCGTTGTTCATCCTGAATGTCGACGCGACGTTGTCCGTGCTGCTGACGTTGTTGGTTCAACAAGTCAAATATGCGATACGATTGCAAACGCTGAGCCCGGAGAAACGTGGGCAATTGGAACGGAGGTTCACCTCGCGAATCACCTCCAACGATGGCATCCCGATGTTGAGGTAGTCCCACTTTGTGGAGATGCATGTATGGACTGCAATGCCATGCGACAGATCGACCCAAATTACTTGACATGGTTACTTGAGTCACTCGCAGACGGCGAGGTTCACAATGCCGTTGAGGTGGCGCCACAAGAGCGGGATCGGGCAGCAACAGCACTTGATCGAATGCTTGAATTATAATATATTTCGAAACATGAGTTTTTCAAACCAAACAGATGTTCTGGTGATTGGCTCCGGTATTGCAGGATGTGCAGCAGCACTCACAGCCGCTCGAAATGGTGCATCAGTCACAGTTGTCACAAAAGCAACCGAGCCGAGCGATGCCTCAACTGATTGGGCACAAGGAGGTATTGCTGTCACTGGGAATGACCCAGAATCATTCCGAAAGGATATCATCGAGGCAAGTGCCGGTGAAGCTCAGCCAGAAGCTGTTGATGCTCTTGTGAATAACGCACGTGATGTTGTTGATGATATCCTCATCAACACGCTTGAAATACCATTTGATGGGGCTACTCCGACAGCGCCACTCGATGCATATGACCGTGGTCGTGAGGCTGCACACTCAGAACGGCGAATCCTCCATGTCGATACCACCACCGGCGAGCATATCCTTCGTCCATTTCTCGCTCAGCTGAAATCAGACAATCGCATCGAATTCGTTGATGATGCGATGGCGCTTGAACTCCTGACACATGAAGGACGTGTGCATGGGGTCTCAGTTCTACGTGATGATTCTGTCACGTCCGTCTTTGGTGGTGCAACTATCCTCGCAACAGGCGGCATTGGTGCATGTTATGAAACGAGCACGAATCCTGGGGGTGCAACCGGCGACGGAATTGCGATGGCTGCCCTCGCTGGTGCACGAATTGCTGATATGCAGTACGTTCAATTCCATCCGACTGCATACCCTGGTCCTGAGCCATTTCTTGTGAGTGAGGCTGTCCGTGGGGAGGGAGCCGTTCTTCGAAATGCTACCGGTGATCGATTTATGCCGGATATTCATCCAGACGCTGAACTCGCCCCTCGAGATATTGTTGCCCGAGGCGTTGCTGCCGAGCGCGAGCGCACAGGTGAGGTTCGACTTGACGTGACGCCCGTTGATCCAGATTTCAATCGTGCCTTCCCTGGGCTTACAAGTCGATGTAATGATCGTAAGATCGATCTTGAGTTGGGCATTCCAGTTGCCCCTGCAGAGCATTATCTTTGTGGCGGAGTTGCTGTCAATACCGATGGAGAAACGACGCTCGATAGACTGTATGCTGCCGGTGAATGTGCACGAACAGGCGTCCACGGTGCGAATCGTCTCGCGTCAACAAGCCTTCTCGAAGGACTTGTGTGGGGACGCGCTGCCGGTCAGCAAGCAGCACAGGTCGGGATTGATGATATAACATCAATTGAAACGTCGTCGCCGCTTGACCGTGACCCAGCACTACCGTCCTCATTTGTTGATGGAAAATATCGTCGGCTTCGAAATACGATGGAAACAGCTGTCGGTATTGAACGGACGGACGCAGGTCTATCGGAAGCCCGATCAACGCTCCGACGACTGAAAGGTGAGGTTGACGCATATACGCGGACACGTGTCTCACAGTCGCTATATGAACTTCGTAATGCGACTATCTGTGGACTATTGATTACACGGGCTGCAAGCGAAGCTCCCTCTGCTGGATGTCACCAGATTGTCGATACGAAGACAGCAGAATCAACAGTGGGTGAGACGATTGCTGACGACTGAGACCATTGAGCGGTGGCTCGGTGAAGACATTGGTCATCGTGATGTGACGAACGATGTCCCTGGAGAGACAACAGGTAAGCTCATTGCAACCGAATCTGGTGTCATTGCCGGGCTTGATGCTGCTACTTCCGTATTTGAATATCTTGGTGTTGCTGTCACACCAGTCGTTGGCACCGGCGATCGCGTTGATCCCGGGACAACTATACTTGAGGCGTTTGGGGACGCACAGGCTGTTCTTCGGGGCGAACGTCTTGCGGTCAATCTTGTTGGTCATGCATCAGGCGTCGCGACGCGAACACGCCGGGCAGTGCACGCGATTGAGAACGTGACTCAAACCGGACAAACGCGTATTGCTGCGACTCGAAAAACAACACCAGGGCTTCGTGGTATCGAGAAGCGTGCAGTCGTCGCTGGCGGTGGTGATACACATCGACTTACCCTCTCTGGATTAGTGATGATCAAAGACAATCATATTGCCGAGTTAGGACTTACTGAGGCGATTACTCGATTTCGTGAACGTAAATCATTTGTGACAAAATTGGAGGTTGAGGTTGAAACCCCAGAGATGGCAGTGCAAGCAGCAGAGGCTGGTGCTGATATTGTGTTATTTGATAATCTTAACCCGGCGACCGTTCGAGAGGGCGTGATGTGTGTTCCAGATGACATATTAACCGAGGCAAGCGGTGGAATAACAGTTGATGCAGTCGATGCATACGCTGAGACTGGCGTTGATATCATCTCAATGGGCTCACTCACTCATAGCGCCCCCAGTCTTGATCTCTCATTTCGGATGGACGAGTGAGAAAGACGTCATAATGGTTCAACACCGTGGAAGACATCAAAACTAAACTTGAATCCGACTCTTAGTCTCATTATTCAGCAGTATATCATATCTCGTTTCTATACATTCTTCGAGTGTTAGCCGATGATAAGCTTCTATTCAGTTGGAATATTCATTTATATACATGAACTCCACCGACACTAACCGTCCATTCTTTGACCGCGTGGCAACGCGAATCAGTCGCATCAATAGTGTTATTTCGGTTGGGCTTGACTCAGACCCCAATCGTATTCCTGCGCATCTTCAGACGGCTGACCTTCCACGGTGGGCATTTAATCGTCGTATCATCGATGCAACACACGAGCATACGGTCTGTTATAAGCCTAATACCGCCTTTTATGAGGATCCTTCAGGATGGCGCGCACTGCGTGAGACTATCGCATATGCACATGGCAAAGATGTCCCTGTGTTGCTCGACGCAAAACGAGCCGATATCGGCAATACGACACGACAGTACGCAGAGCTTCTTAACAAAGCGGACGCGATTACGGTAAATCCCTATATGGGTCGAGACTCACTTCAGCCATTCCTTGATCGTGAGAACAAGGGGGTGTTTATTCTTTGTCGAACGTCAAATCCGGGAGGTGCAGATCTTCAGGATCTTGAACTTGTCACTGGAGAAACCGTCTATGAACGAATCGCTGCGCTTGCAGAAGGATGGAATACTCATGGGAATGTTGGACTTGTCGTGGGTGCGACTGCTCCTGAAGAACTTGAATCACTTCGTGAATACGTTCCAGATCTTCCTTTCCTCGTTCCTGGGATTGGTGCTCAGGATGGAGACCCGGAGGCAGCCGTGACATACGGGCTTGTTGATGATGTTGGACTCATAAACTCCTCGCGTGGTATTATTTTTGCTGGTGATGATAATGGAGAACAGTTCGCAGATACTGCAGGCGTTGCCGCCAAGCGACTAAAACAACAACTCAATCAATTTCGGGATACCGCTTGAGATGAATGACCTGCTTCAAGTTTCTTGAATCGATATACAACGGCGAGGACACCTGATGTTTCGTCTATCGGTTAATACTCAATAGGTGCATGAGCTGATAGATAATAAAAACTCTATCGTGAGAGTATGCAAGTCACACTCGGCGAACTGATACGAGGGTTGTTTATCGGAACTGTGGGACGTCATCTTGATTCTTGTGGGTGTGACCTGGTTCGCCCCCACCGATATCTCCCTGCCCGGATTGATCTGCGCAATTAACACAAACCCCGAGTTCATCAACATAATGATTATCGCATACAGTTCCACCACAACGCTGACACACGTGTGCCGCTTCTCGCTTTTCACCAATCTCACACAACCCTGAAATGCTCATATATGAATATACGCGTGAGAGTATTTCAGTTCCCGGCACGCCTCCGTTGTGAGCCGAAAGATATCGGATGCGGCGCACACCAATAATGAGCAAACGATATCATACGGTAATCTCATACGAGTTTCAGATTGACATCAATCTTCTTCAGGATATAATCACTAATCCAAACATGACCATTACGCTCTATGCACTTGATGGGTGTCCATACTGTGAAACCGTGCATGATGCACTCACAGACGCTGGTGTGGAGTACACCACTATTTGGGTCGATGCGCTTCATTCTGAGCGAGATGAGGTTCGTCGCGTCAGCGGACAGCGTGGTGTTCCTGTATTAGTTGATGAAGCGCGAGGGGTAACAATGTGTGAGAGTACAAATATTGAGACATACGTACAACAAACGCTCGCTGGTGAGTAACGATTTCGCTCTTTGATTTCAGTTTTTTGCTGAATACTCTGTTCGGTGGTCAGTGATCACGTCTGGCATTTACCAATCCGATTAATGCAGTGATAGTAGATTTTTGATCACACGGGAGTCAAAACGAACGTTTAAGTCTCAAGATTCAATATTTCGCTTGAGGGGGTTGGTGGTCTAGCCCGGTTATGACGGCTCCTTCACACGGAGCAGGTCGGCGGTTCGAATCCGCCCCAACCCATACGCGGCACGTACGGATTGTATTCGGCCGTATTCTCTGCCTTCAGATCTTATAACCGATGAATAGCCAATACCGGATGAGATTTCGAGGTCGTGAACACATTCGCTTGTTGCACGCGGGTTCCCTCCGTATAAAAGTCCGATTATTGAACATGGTTGCCCAGATAGAAAAGTAGAGGCTGATAGGTGCTTCCAGCGCGCGCGATAGTTGACTTACTCGCGTGGCATTTCCTTCAAATTCATTGTTCCATCTGTTCGAAAAATCCGTGCCATCGTTCGGGCATATCGTTAGTGTCGTACACTCCCTCGTTTGCCAGTTCTAAGAGTCGAACAGCTTCAGCGTCAGGAAGGTTCTGGAGAGTAAGTTCCTCGACTGTCTCCCTCCGTATCGACTGACTCAACCACCCAAATAACACAAAAAGGACTGGTCATCGTCCAGCGCCGTGTTGTGTGCGCCGCTGGCGAAGTGTCTCCAAGCGCCGATGATGTAGTCTCCACTACCGCTCTACGGCACGGTTTTATTCATGTTAGACCGCTGCTGTGTATATGGACGAATTGACTGCGAATATCTCGTTTGACAGGTTCGCGGATATGCCGGAGTTCTATGGATCTGGTGCTGCGGAATACCGTCTGGTAATGGTGAAAGCGCGGGCTGACTTTCTCGATTTGTTCGCAGGCGCTCGTCACGTGGACGCCGTGACGTACGCGGAGACACCCGACCTGATGGTGAAGATGCTGACCGAATACGACATCGGCTCACTTGACGTGCTCATCGGGAATGCAGAAGACTACGCCGACCAGGTGAATGAAGTCTCGACGGCGAGGTCGCTCGTCCGACTGCGACAGGATGACAGACTCACGATTCGACTAAAGAACCGGAAGACAGTCCACTCGAAGATTTACCGAATCGTGATGCCGGATGACACAGTGAAACTCGTCCAAGGGTCAGCCAACCTCTCGCGGAACTCCTGGGAGTACCACACGAACCAGATATCCATCATCACAACCGATGTCGGAACCGAACTGGACGAGGAGTTCGAGCGATTCATCGACGAGTACCGTGAGGGGTACAGCGACCAGACGCTCCTCGAAGGGCTTGTCGAGGCACTGGAAGATGCCGATTCACCGGAAGAGAAGGAGAACCGCATCGAGTACTGGGTTGGTGCCGGCGATCTCGACGTGAGCGATACTGCTGCCCTGAATCAGGATGCCGTCGAGGATCTGAAAGATGTCGCCGATCAGGTCACTGCCGTCGTCGACGACCCAGAGGAGGCTGAGGAGACGGTTGCGTTCGTCGAAGAACCCGAGAGCGCCGACCGTAGTGTCGTCGAGCCGGACGAGCCAACAGATGAAGACGATTCGACCGACGCTGCGGACGACGACGAGTCACCAGACGTTGGGCTCGTCGAATCGGATCACGAAACAGGGCTGACGGACGGACTCGACCGCCCGCGAGTCCGTGCGCCCGACGAGAAGATACGCATGGGAACCAGCAAGGTGGACAAAGACACTGCTGACGAGTTCGGGGTCGGGCTCCGTGACCGCGGCGCGACCGTCGAGGATCACAGCATCACCGCGCCGCTGAGCGCGTACAACAATCAGGTGAAGGAATCGACCGCTATCCCGACGATGTCCGTCCTTCCGGAGGCCGAGCAAGTCGTGATCGGTGAGGACGACGAAATGATTCTCGTCGCTACCGACGAGCCGACCCCTGAAGTCCTGGATCACTGCCTCGAAACCATCGAAGACTACATCGAAACCGTCCAGAACCACGGTCACACGCAATCCGAAACCGCAGTGATGGCGCAGATGTATGAGGCATTCCTCTACGGGTTCTGGGCTCCGTTCGCCAACCAGTATGCCGAGGCGTTGTCGTCACCGTCTCGGACGCTTGACAACGTTCTGCAGCACCTCTACATCGAAGGCAAAAGCGACGCGGGGAAGGACAAACTCACCGAGTACATCCTGCGGCTCGTCTCCGACAACACAGTCATTTCTGGCGTGGACGCGGACGATGTTGGCGTCAAGGAAGTTCGCGGTGTCCGCGAGTGGGACACATGCTTCCCGTACGCCATCATTGACGCCGAAAAGGAGAAAATCCAGCGGTGGAGCCCGATCCGAAACTACTGGGGTGACTGGACACCCACCAGCGTCGATCAGCCGTGCCTCATTTTCACGACCAACGACGCACTCCCGAAATCGGAGTTCCGGAACCGAATGAAAATACTGAGTATGGACGTTTCCTTCCCTTCGAACCCGGAGGATCCGGGTTTCCGCGAAGCGCAACAAGACCTCTCGGAGGTGCTGGAACGACAGAACCCGATCTTCAGTTACGTTGCCCGTCAAATGCTCACCGAGCAGCCGTGGACTGACGGGAACGGTACGATCGAAGACGTTCGCCGTATTATCCGCGAATTCTACGATGAGGCCGGTCGAGAGCAACCCGAGTACTTCCCCGCTGACGAACCGGCCGAGAAAACGTACGACACGGGGCGGTTGAAGTGGCAGCGGGATATCCAAGGCGGTCGTGTCACGTTCGAGTCGGAGCCGAATGCCATCACAGCTGACTTCGACCGTGAGGAGTACGAGGTGTACGACTACGAGAAGCGCCTCCCCAAACGATTCATGTCCGAGAAATCGTCCACAAGCGTCTATATCGGTGCACCCGAGGAATTCGCTGAGTGGATCGGGTACTCTGTCAGCGAACTTCTAAACGGCGCGGCCGAAACCGGCACGAATACTAAGCAGTCAGCCACCACAGAAGACGCATCGGATACGGACGACTCGGACGGGTTCTTCTCTCGGCTGTTCGGGGACTAATCTTCCTGATTCCCTGTCAGATTCTTGCGGAGGGCTATATGATCTCCACCGCTTGCTCGGTCAGTCGATAGCAATACGCTGGTCGGACAACTTCAACAGTTAGAGCCTCTTTAGTTTCACCTTGCTTGCCATACGTTATTGTACCCTCCGCTGTCAGTTTACAGGAATTCAGTACTAATGATTCGGCTCTGCACGTTTAACTAGTATCGAAATATGATAACCAACGACGGCTGATGCTTCCGATTACGGATTTTCTGTCATGCACCGATCCACTTGGTGAGTTCGAGTCACTCTCATATCACCAGACTCGCCACGCCAAAACGTACGTGACAGGTCTTGCTGCTGGCCGCAGCAAGATCGTTACCGGGATCGCACGAGAAGTCCTTCCAGCCGGAAGTGACCGAGCACTCAACAAGTTTCTCACTGAGTACGACTGGGACGAAGACCAGCTCAACCACGAGCGGTTAGAGGGACTGCAAAAACACGGTGAAAACCGGTGGTCACAAGATGGTTACATCGTTAT
>ERZ1034497.25-NODE-25-length-21958-cov-12.602246_pt1 | contig 21958 bp, 20 predicted proteins | sample MGYA00520644_ERZ1034497 | MGnify/ENA primary metagenome ERZ1034497 (study PRJEB33760, sample SAMEA4777690) | hypersaline lake metagenome | biome: hypersaline environment; feature: brines | place: Spain | collected 2014-08 | depth 0 m ...
AAGTAATATCAGAGGTAAGAAGAAGAGAGAAAGAGTATCGAGGAAAGAAGTAATAGAATGACTCAGGATCAGAGATGTGGTATTAGACGTGTAAGTCTGTGAAGGAAGTCGAGTCAAAAGAGAAAAAGTAAAGTTAGAGAAAAGAAAGTAGAGGAGGAATAGAGGATGTGAAAAGAGATGAGATAAAATAATAAACAAATATTAAAGAAGTTAATAGTCGTGAAAGACACGTCCGCAATCAGAACATTTTATTTTTGCACTGCGGAAGAACGGATTTGATTTAATAACTGGACCATGGCAGTCCGGACAAACGCCGGTTGCATCACCACTTGCAACGCGCGCTGAGAGATCCAACACAAGGTCCTCAAGCTCTTCAATTCGGTCACCTTGTTCCTCAACAGTATTTTGAAGCGCCTCAATGGATGCTTCTTGCTCAGCTGCTGCCTCAATATCAAGCGTTGTTTCTGGTTCAGTTTCGGTTTCGGTCTCAGTCTCAGTCTTTACTGTAGTGTCTGTCCGTGTCGTTTCATCTTCGGATTCAACTTCTGTCGTCTCATCTCCGCTCATAATTTTTTATTGGATAGCTAACCGCAGGGTTGATTTCGGATATTTGATAGTGCTCATTTGATTCCACACACATGAGTTGTCTCCAGTCTATATGGGTTTACTCTACAATTTTATTGTACGTACCATCTAAATTTGATGGGTACTGGACTTAAAATTTATTGCCGGGTCGGCGAATATCGTTAAGTGTGAGGAGCACATACTGGACAATGCAATGTCTCAGCTGGCGCTGCAAATGAGCAGTCTCGGAGTAGAAGGCGAGGGCATATGGCTAGCCCTTGGAACAATTGGAATGTTACTTGGGATGCTGTACTTCATTGCTGACGGATTGGATGTCCAAGATCCCCGTCAGAAGGAGTTCTACGTCATCACAATTCTCATTCCAGCAATCGCAGCTGCATCGTATCTATCAATGTTCTTTGGCTTCGGATTGACCGAAGTGTCATTGGCGAACGGACGTGTCGTTGACGTGTATTGGGCACGATATGCTGACTGGCTATTCACAACACCACTGCTTCTGCTTGACATTGGCCTCCTTGCCGGTGCAAGTCAGCGCGATATTGGTGCGCTTGTCGGTATTGACGCATTCATGATCGTGACTGGTCTTGTGGCAACGTTGACAAAGGTCGTGGTCGCACGATATGCTTTCTGGACGATAAGCACTATCTCAATGGTGTTCCTCCTATACTACCTGGTTGCCGTCTTCGGTGAGGCAGTTAGTGATGCAGATGAGGACACCCGGTCGACATTCAACGCGCTTCGAAATATTATCCTTGTAACGTGGGCAATATATCCAGTTGCATGGCTTGTTGGAACTGAAGGGCTTGCACTCACCGGTCTCTACGGTGAAACGCTTCTCTTCATGGTTCTTGATTTGGTCGCGAAGGTTGGATTCGGATTTATCCTCCTACGCAGTCGAGCTATTATGGGTGGCGGCAGCGAGCCAACACCGTCAGCACAAGAAACTGCTGCGGACTAACGACTACCTAACAACAATTATCGATTGTTGCGGTAACAATGACACCACATATCGTGGTTGTCATACAGTATATGACCGCAATTCACTCCGAGTATAGCTTTTCATTTTTTGATTTGTCACACACGAGAGATAGCCAAGGCTCTGTGACTTAGCACAATACGTGCAGTAATCAAGCAATATGATCTTTTGATAGTATGCTCTATTCTCATAGATACTCATTTATGCTGTGCATCATCTTGAGATAACCATGAGCATAGCGAGTAGGTTCAAGTGTTCATGAATACATACTATATTTGTTGACTATCAAATGACCATGAATCAAAATGATGGCGAGAAAGAACCGCTTGCGCCGGAATCATTGAATCAGCAGGCACTCATTGGATTAATCCTTTCTGTGATTATTGGCGTTGGAGGATTGTTTGCACTGCCAGCAATCCAGGTGCTTTTTCAGTTACAGTTTTTTCCAGCATTTACCATTGTGCTTGTGATTGAACTTATTGCGACAGCTGGTGTTGTCATCTCAATGTTCCGACTACATCAACAACAGCACTTCGGTTGACATCCTCCCCGCGCTGAAGCGCGAGGATTCCCACGGCACCGCACCGCTGAGTTGGGATATTGTGGTTTACGACCTAACCCGTTCTTCAGGTGCAAACGCACCAGTCTCTTTGTCGAACAGGAACGTCGATGGCTGTGCCAACCAGCCGTTACTCCTATTCACCGACAGATTCAGTGAACTCAGAGATACTTTCTGTCGGATATTCTCAGCCCCGTTCACATCAGCGTTCGCTACCGTCCCACAGTCATCACAGACGTACAACCCGCGTTCAACACGGTTCGCATCACGCTTGCGACCACAGCACGAACACGACTTCGACGTGTCCTCCTCAGAGGCTTCCTCGACGGTGATTCCTTCCATCTCCGCCTTGTATTCGAGAAGGTCGGTGAACCGGTCAAACGCCCACGAGTGCAAGTCGAGATTACCGTGTTTCCCCCAGTTTTTCGACTTGTTGGTGTCATCATCTTCGCGGATCCCCGAGAGATCTCCCACTACGATCGTTCCAACGCCTTCCTCAACACACCGTTCAACAATGTGTTTCGAAAGCGTATGGAAATAGTGAGTGCGACGAGCCGACTTCTTATGATTCAGCCGGGTGGCCTGCTCGGAGTTCGAGTCATCACACCGGGCAATCCGTTTGCTAAAGTAGTAGTCGTCCTGCTTCAGACAGTTCAGCGGATAGAGCTCGCCGTGGCCGTCTTCATACGCGAGCGCGGCGAAGTTGTTGATCCCGAGATCAACGCCTACCGTATTCTCACTGGGGGCTTCAGCCACGTCGATTTGGACCTTACAGACGAAGTGTAGTTCCCATTCCGTACCCGTCCAAACTATTCGCACCTGTTGGACGTTCTCGACAGTGGAGAGATCGACGTCGGGGCGGGTTTGGTACTCACAAAGAATGAAGTCCGACCAGTAGTCCTTGAGGTTCGACCCCTTTGAGAGTCGAACGCGGTAGTACTGGGTATCGAGCTTGAAGCCAGCAGCTTTGAATGTGACCGTGGAACGTGGGTGGTCATCGCCGTGTTTGCGGTAGCCGGGCGGATTCGCGTTCGTGTCCCCGTTGCGTCGTTTACCGTACCAACCGTTGAACGCTTCAGCGAGTTCTTGAAGGACTCGCTGACTTGACTGCGAATGCAGGTCATCGTAGCGTTCGTGGGTTTTGAGGTACGTGGTGAGTTCGTTGTGGTTCGGGATATGATCGATTTCATCCCAAATCCGACTGCACGTCCACCGTCCGACGTTCCAGAGCTTCGAGGCAGCGAACCCGAGCGAATCAAGGTCGTCTTGCACCTGAGACTGGTTCCGTATGGAAGCGATGTAGGTGCGGGTGACGACCTGTTTCGCCATACGTAACCTATGTAGATAAACTAATTTGAAGGGTAGGGTTGGGTTGGAGTAGCGTGGAATGTCCAGCTGTGACATTAGCTGGTGGAGTGTGAAAGGAAGTGTCGGATTCATCCCAGCGCTGAAGCGCGAGGCTTTCTCCTCGGCTCTCCGTAACCTGAAGCACCTCTGGGTCAAACTCCAAGGCACTCGCCTTATTCCACCTGTACAGTCCACATACAGTTATCTCCCCAATTACGAGCCAGTCCCGTCAAATGATGCATATCGCTCTCTTGCGGTTGCTGATAGTGACGGTCCAATACGGTCAAGTGCTGCATCAACGTGGCGACGATGAATACGGACAGCTTCAATAGATTCAATAGCTTCAGGGGTCGCACTCGACGAGGTACTCTGACCCGAGTTGGGTTCAATAGTTCTTGTCTCATCAATTATCTCAGATTCAGCTGCACCAAGATGCTCTTCAAGTGCAAGCAGACTTGCTTCCTGTAAGACAGCACTAATATCGCTTCCGGAATATCCCTCGGTTTTTGTTGCAATTTCATCAATATCGAGTGGCTCAGTCGGTCGATCACGGGTATGAATGCGGATAATCTCCTGACGGGCTTCAGGATCTGGGAGTGGAACCTCAACAACACGGTCAAATCTTCCAGGTCGAGTAAGTGCATCATCGATACGATCAGGGCGGTTTGTTGCGCCTATGACCGTCACTTGTTCACGAGGATGAAGACCATCAAGTTCGGTTAGTAGCTGTGATACGACACGCTCTGTAGCAGAGGAATCCCCGTCGCCTGCGCGGGCAGACCCGAGTGCATCAACTTCATCAAAAAAGACGACCGCCGGCGCACTATCTCTCGCACGGGTGAATAATTGTCGGACACGGCGTTCGCTCTCGCCAACGTATTTATTCAGAAGTTCCGGACCGTCGACAGTCAAGAAGTTTGCATCTGTTGTTGAGGCGACTGCGCGTGCCAACATTGTCTTTCCAGTTCCTGGTGGTCCGTAGAGCAGAACCCCAGCAGGCGCATCAACACCAAGTCGAGAGAGCGCCTCTGGATATTGGAGTGGCCACTCAACGGCTCGAGTAAGTTCGCGTTTTGGTGCTGCAAGTCCACCAATATCCTCAAATGATGTTGACGGGACTGAACCGGTCGTTTCAGCGGCACTTGGTGTCGTTTTGGTAATTGCTGTCTCAATATCTGCTGGAAGAACTCTGAATTCTGTTTCTGCCATTTCTTCTGTGGAGTCAACATTACACCGGGTGAGTGCTGCCTCAATTGCACGTGCACGTAAATTGAGAATATCTGCGGCAACATATCCAAGGGTCTGCTCAGCAACAGCGGTATAATCGATATGAGAGGTAGTCGGTATGTCATTAAACAAAACCGAGATAATGGCTGCACGATCATCCGGGGTTGGAGCAGTGACCGAGATTATCCGTGAAAGTCGACCACCACGAGTAAAGATTGAATCAATCGCGTCTGCGTCAGTGCATTCAGCAACAACAGTTGCTGAATCAAGTTGTAGCGTTTTCTCAATCCATGAACTAATTTGACGGGCGACTGTATCGTTGTCCTCACCAATTATATCAAGATTATCGATAAGAACGATTGTTGATGTTGCGTTGCCCGTCGTAATCGCTGCTGTATGTGAATCAAGTTCGTCAGTGAGATCAGAAGGTGATTGTGAAGCAAGTGTTGCACAGTCAATCGTTCGAATTGTTGCATCTGCATACCATGCAGTGTGTCGGATAAGATGTGTCTTACCAACACCAGATTGTCCCTCAAGCAGGACGCCCGAAGCTGCCGAGCGGTCGTCGACATGATATGCATCGGAATATATTAGCGGATCTGCAATGGTATGTTGACATGTTTCGATGATTTCATCATAACCGCCGACTCCTGACGGGGGAATTGGAGCTTGCTGTGGAAGTGTCAAGTCAGGTGCCGGACCAGACTCTAATTTGAGTTCTGTCTTTGCTGTGATAGCAACGGGACCATCCGGACGGGTTTCAGTGACGCGAACCGGGAGCTCAAGTGATCCATCCAGGAATACAGTTGGAATAGTATCACCACGAACGAGTGGCCGAGTATCGAGTGCCTGACGAACTGTCTGTTCACCCCCACTAATCGACAACTCAGCAACCGGTGCAACGGTGAGTTGATGTGCGGGCGAGGCGCTTGCTGGTTCAACGGTCGCGACATGGTCAGTTTGAGCATTCTGATCCGAATCAACAGTCCTGCCCGTATCAGTTTCTGAAGTGTTTTTTACATCTGCAGAAATATCAAGTGCTGCTGCAAGATTTGATGATACAGCAATGGTATCAGGGTCAATCATCGAATCAGGACGAACGACCGCAGCGGTCATCCGACCATTACTGGTCCGAAGTTGAACAACATCTGCATCTAACGGAGATGCGGAGTCATTGGTTGTGCTGTCTGCTATGTCATATGTATGAGTCGTCGCATCAATTGGAGGCCAGCGGAGACGAACAGTATCAGGTGGGAGTTCTGGGTCGATAGTAACTGTCGCAGCGACGCGTTTCATAAGTTACTGCCTCATGCTCTCAGGATACGGACTCCCATGAAGGAAGTACCGAACAGCACCGAATGCAAGGACTGCAACAGGACCTGCGAGGATTGTTAAATAGATTGTCGTTCCAACAGCATATCCGATAATATTTCCAAGGGCCATTACAACGGCGGCTGAAACAAGTGGGAGCTTATCTCGGGGATCTATCGATGCCATGGCGTTTGATTGAATTTTATTCAGAGACGAGGCGGATTATACTTGTTGTCCACTCAATTTCTCAGTAATAATATTTTTGATCGTGTCGAGGTAGATATGATCCATATCATATATTATATTTCGTGCAATATCATGCAAGTAGGCAACACTGAATGAGTATATCGACACTGTGAGCGAGTGTCGAACTACATAAGAATGCATAATTCTCATTAGAATAATTGTCAATCCTGATTAATTTCGTCTAATATCAATGAGTAGCTCTTTATCCCAAGAAATGAGTAATAATTGCCATCCCGTGATGCTGAGATATGGGGGATCTAGTTGAATCGAGCGACGATGGGAGTATTGTATATTATGTCAATATATTTAGTATATCATTCATCCAGACGGGATTAAAGCAAGCATGCTGATAACGCGAAGCCGTCAAGGTCTATATGGCTGCCATCATACGCCTAATTATGTCAGATGATACGTCACAACAGTCAACTCTTCGAACAGATGGAGGAATATCATCCATTGAGATTGGATTTCCAGCGATTGCGTTTGGATTACATGCGATTCTTGCACTTGCTCTTATTCCGTTTGCATGGGATGCTCTACAAGCAGGAAACTTTCCACTCGTCGGATCGCTGGCACTGTTATCGACACTGATCCTTATATTAGGAGCAATGATACGGCGAGTCGCAAAACGGCGATTTTGATGCTTGTAGACTCTGTCTTCTCACTGACATCCTTCCCGTAATAAAAACCGCCGGGTCTTGCGCCTGGTCATCGGATAACCAACAATGATTAATTGACAGTAATGTGAATATATATTAATGGAACCTGACGACGTCTCCGGATTGCCCCCGGGCGTCTCTGACAAACTTCGTACAGAGGGCGTCACAGAGCTGTATCCACCACAAGAATCAGCCGTCAAGGCAGGGTTGACTGATGGGGAGAGCCTTGTTGCATCAGTACCAACTGCTTCTGGAAAGACGCTTATTGCCGAGTTAGCAATGCTTGCAGCAATTGAGCGTGGTGAAACAGCGTTATATATTGTACCGCTTCGAGCGCTCGCCTCAGAAAAACAAACTGAGTTCGAACGTTGGGAAGAGTTTGGTGTTGACATCGGTGTTTCAACCGGAAATTACGATTCTAGTGGTGAGTGGTTAGCTTCGCGAGATATCATTGTTGCAACGTCTGAAAAGGTTGATTCACTTATTCGGAATGATGCACCGTGGATCAATCAATTAGGATGTGTTGTTGCTGATGAGGTTCACCTTGTTAATGACCGGACGCGTGGACCAACGCTTGAGGTAACGCTTGGGAAACTTCGTCAACGAAACACTGCACTTCAAGTCGTTGCGCTCTCTGCAACGATTGGAAATGCAGATGCTATTGCTGAGTGGCTAGATGCATCACTTGTCGATACAGATTGGCGTCCAATCGAATTACAGATTGGAGTTCACTATGGAAATGCGATTACATTTGATGATGCTACTCAACAGCGGGTTCCAGTTGCAAATGGAGAACGACAAACGCCGGCCCTTGTTGCAGACACACTTGCAGGTGATAGTGAAGACGATCAAGGGTCGACGCTTGTATTCGTCAATTCACGACGAAATGCAGAATCCGCTGCAAGACGGCTTTGTGATGTTACGACATCAGCTTTGACCGAAAAGGAACAAGCATCATTAGCGGAGATTGCCGCGTCGATTCGAGAGGTTTCAGATACTGAAACGAGTGAAACACTTGCAACATGCGTTGAAAAGGGGGCTGCATTTCACCATGCTGGGCTGGCAGCAGAGCATCGCTCACTCGTTGAAGATGCCTTTCGCGATCGTCAACTAAAATGTATTGCTGCAACACCGACACTTGCTGCAGGCGTTAATACACCAAGTCGTCGGGTGATCGTTCGCGATTGGCGGCGTTACGATAGCGAGTATGGGGGAATGAAACCACTTGATACACTTGAAGTTCATCAAATGATGGGTCGGGCAGGTCGACCTGGTCTTGATCCATACGGTGAAGCGGTCTTGCTTGCTGGGGATACTGAGACGCGTGATGAGCTGTTTGATCGATATATTGATGCGGATCTTGAATCAGTGCGTTCAAAGCTTGCAAGTGAGCCTGCGCTCCGGACACATGCACTTGCAACAATCGCAACAGGGTTTGCACGAAGTCGAACAGAGCTCCTTGCATTCCTGAAAGAGACATTATATGCAACACAAACAGATACTAATGGGCGATTAAAAACGGTTACAGACACCGTTCTTGACTATCTGAAGCGAAATGAATTCATCATGCAGGATGGGGAGACCCTCTCAGCAACCGGACTCGGTCATACTGTCTCACGATTATATCTTGATCCGATGAGTGCTGCAACAATTATTGATGGGTTACGATGGGCTGAAAAGAATAAGACTACACAACGCAGTGCACTTCAGGACAACTCAACCGAACAAGCTACTGGGAGCTTCCAGCCAGCGAGTGAACTTGTCAACTCAAAACATGATACACATCAAGACAGTGATGAATCGACAGTGAGATATCCAACAGCACTTGGATTGTATCACCTTGTTTGTCGGACACCGGATATGTATGAATTGTATCTTAAATCGGGTGATAAAGAGCGTTTTACCCAGGTCTGCTATGAACGCGAGGCTGAGTTGCTCGGACGGACGCCCTCTGAGTACGACGATGTTCGATTTGAGTCGTGGCTGTCGGCACTGAAGACTGGGCGATTACTTGAAGATTGGGCGGATGAGACATCTGAAGACCAGATTACAGAGCAATATGACGTTGGACCTGGTGATATCAGAGGAAAGGTCGACACAGCAAGTTGGCTCCTCGGGGCAGCAGAACAGTTGGCTGGTGAGCTTGGAATGAAGACGAAACCTATCGCTGATGCTCGACGGCGTGTCGAGGATGGGGTTAGAGCAGAGTTACTTGATCTCGTTGATATCCGTGGCGTTGGGCGGAAGCGTGCTCGACGGCTTTTTGATACTGGCATCCAGGACAGTGCAGATCTTCAAACAGCTGAAAAGAAAACTATCCTTCGGGCACTCCGGGGTCGGCGAAAGACAGCTGAGCGTATTCTTGAAAATGCTGGACGCACAGATACCTCAATGGATAGTGTTGATGAAGTGTCGAATGACTCCACTAATTCAGACACAGGGAATGAGACACAATCGAACACAGGTGGAGGTGCCACGACAGAGGGGACGCGACAAGGTCGCGATATAGATAATCAAGATGGAAATCAGGCTGGACTCGGGGACTTTTCATGAAACTCGTCTGTGGTAAGGTGACTATTGAGGATGTGGATGAGTTTGTTTCAATTGTCGATAAGATTGAGAAAGGAACGGGTGCAACAATACAGGCGTTCGACGCTCGATATATTGTGAATCAAAAACATATTAAGCGGGCTATCGAGTGTGCTGACCGAGCCCGACGCCGGAATAATAATATTGCACGGGATAGATCAATCGAGATGTTGTTATACGCGGCTGGTCGCCGACAGATTACTGAGGCGCTTGAGATTGGGGTTTCATCCGGTCTAAATCGTATTGTGGTCGCTATCGATGGTGGTAATGAAATCGAAGCTGCAAAATCTATCGAATCAAATACACTTGATACACCTGCCGATGAAGTTCTTGGGTCATATGACCCTGATTTGGTGCAGCCGTATTTTGATATTACTGCTAACGAGATTGATGTTGTCAATGGCGATACTGAATCGCTCGTTCTTGAACGGGTTGCATTACTTGCTGTTGAGCGGTGAGTCCGATGTGTACCCGCCCCTCTATTTCTACTGGAGCCCCGCTATTTTATGTACTATAAGCATCTGTAATCCAGATTTTAATTCGAATGGAATAGTAACTTCCATCTTTTAGCAATCATAGAGTTGATATGAGACCGACGAGTAAATAATATTCAAATCTCCCAGTGTCTATTATGTAGGCACAGAGGAGTTATCAGTTGAACAGAGTGAAAAGTAGTCCCACCAAGATTCGAACTTGGGTCATTGCCCCCAGAAGGCAACAGGATTGGCCACTACCCCACGGGACTATCTTCAAATAATACTAAGATTGGATTCTATTTGAGTGTTGCGAAGCAGTGAGTGATATCAATATGATAGCCATATCAGCATATATTACTACGCTCATCGTCGAACACTGGTATGTATCTTGGTCGCTTCATCATTATTGGCGAGACAACTGCGGTATATCGGGTTTCATCACGGTCATATCCAAACCGACAGATTATCTCTCGAGATAATATGTTGACCGTCGTTCCAACGTCAGAAGCAGCCCAAACTAATAATCCATACGTATCATATAATTGTATGCGCCAAGGCGGAGAGAAGATTGTTATCGGGAATGGATCGCACGTTGACCCCATTGCAGAGAAGATTGATCGAGGATATCCAGCGAGAGATGCCCTTGCAGAAGCATTACTTGCGCTTGATTATGAGAAAGATGATTATAATACCCCCCGAATTGCCGGAATCGTTGGGTCCTCCTCATATGTGGGAATCATCCGTCAAGACGCGGTTATTATTAGATCAATCTCAGAACCAACACTTGTGAGTACGTATGAGAATGATGCTCCAACAACAGCGCAATTGTCACTCAAAGGTGACATTGAAGAAATTGCACAGAAAGCATACGAACTAGAGTATGAGCATCCAGTATGTGCTGCTGCAGTTACACATCAGGGTCAGGGTGAGAGTGGGGATATTGTAGCTCAAATATACAATGGCAAGTAAACTACCCCACTCTCTCAGCCGTCAGAGACGGCTTCCATGAGGAACGGGGATGGGGGTTCCAGTAAAGATTGTTTCAAACCCCAACAGATCAAGATCGGAGAGACTTATTCGCTGTGGGGCGTCCACAACACATTCTACACCCCCCAGAACTGAATAGTTCCGAATTGGGCTTGCCTGTCGAAAATATGGCGAGATGACGAGAACGAACATTGTTGCCATCTATCTTAGTAATTTGATTGACATCCTCCTCCGCGTATAGTGCTCCTGAAAGCTTATTGAGGAATTCAATTCAAAATCTTGTCATAGAGTAGCCGCTGATACTGTTGCGTAGAACCGATGGCTCAAGATGTTTCACAGAGTACTACATGCGGAGGAATCCTGAGCGTGAGTGGTGGAGATTTCAGGTTTCCAACCCCACTAAACCACAGTGCGGTAAGAATCCGTGTGGGGTTCGTGGACTGTAGCGGGGAGAGTGGGACTGCTGGGAGTGCCACATCTCAGCCCCCAGTACTCCTATCCTCAGTTATGTTGGGACCCCTAGAGTTGTCTGTGCCCCAGAGAGTCCAACAGACTTCAACGGATTGGAGTTACTTTCTGTGGTGCGTACAGCAGTCGGGCACAGCATCTGCATCTGCATCGGTTCAGCATAGGAACCGACCGTTCAGCTGACTGGTTCCGATTACTGTCTCATTGCTTGAGGCGGACAGGCCGCCATCGTCGGAGTGACCAGAATCGTTCTATTCCCAGTCTGATTCCTGACTATTCACAGGACTGCCTGTTAGTTTAACTCACGGATTATCAAATCTCCAATCGGCTATCACTGCGTGGACGAGTTCAGAATTGCCGGATTCATCCTGCGGCTGAAGCCGCAAGTATTCTCCTTGATATTCTATAATTTCTACGTCAGATGATGTCAACACACGCCAGGCTACAGTATTGCTGTTATGATTATTGGGCGTATCCCCTCGCTACTCGTTCGTTCTACTCACTAATTAAAAATGGACTCCTGCCCTTGGCTGTGATAAAGTGGCACTCGAAGCGGTTCTTGCTGCGATGCCTCCGGTTGATCAAATCGTATATGCTGGAGATATCATTGAGTATAATCCAACACGTGAACTACCTCGGGATCACATCGAAGCTCCGAGACACTCTGTCTGTTATCTCGGTAGAGAGTCAATACGGTTTCCGACTCACCGTGACCTGTTTGTGACTATTGATTATATTTTAGAACTTACTTTGGACGATCGAGAGCGTCTCTTCACGGTCATCCCAGGCGACGAAAACGGCCACAGATGTTGCAGAAGTGATAACATCACGAATATTTATTCCAGCTTCTGCGATTGGTCGGACGATATCCAGAATCACGCCAGGACGATTAGGAAGTTCACCGCCAGTGACTCTGATAACTGCAATACCATCATCAACAGTGACAGATGAAAGCGTTTGATTATTTATGACCTTCGCGTGAAGTAGGTTTTCTGCTTTCGAAGCAATATCCTCGGAGATATAGAATGTAATTGAATCCATGCCAGATGCAACAGCATCAATATTGATACCATCGTCGCGAAGCGACTGCGAGAGATCTGCGAGAATACCCGTGCTGTTTCGAATTGACCGCCCAGCAACAGTCACACATGCAAGCATATCCTCTTGCATGTCTATGAGATTCTCAAATTCTCCTTCAATCAGTGTTCCACCGGTAAGCAGATCACCATGTTGATAATGCACGACCCGAACACCAAGGTCGTCATTTTTATATGTGAGTGCTGATGGCGCAACCACTTCTGCACCACGAAATGAGAGGTTTCGAAGTTCATCAACTGTAATCTGTCCGACGTTACGAGCACCTTCAACAACCCGTGGATCGCCGGTCATCACACCCTCAACATCGGTGACGATAACAACCTCATCGGCGTCGGTATAATGTCCAAGCATGACTGCGGTCGTGTCTGATCCGCCGCGACCGAGTGTCGTTGTTGTCCCATCATGTGATTCCGCAAGAAATCCCGTGAGAACAGGAACAACATCGTCAAGATTACTCGCGAGATCAGCGGCTCGACGCTGTGTTTCACCAACATCAACCTCACCACGTTCATTCGTAATAATCGGCCAGTCATCACTGCCCGGTTCAAGAAATTGCGCAGTTACACCACGTGCAGAGAGTGCGCCTTTAAGCATCCGAACGCTTGTCCGTTCACCCATCGACACAATCTCAGCACGGTCTTTATCCGCGGCGTCATAGTGAATCTCATCAAGGAGATAATCAGTCGTACTCCCCATTGCAGAGGCAACAACAGCGATTTCATGACCTGCGTCAATTGCCGCCGCGATTGAGTCTGCAGCCCGTGTGATTCGGTCACCATTTCCGAGTGAAGTGCCACCAAACTTTGTGACTATGCGCATACACCGGACCTCCAGGTATGCATAGATGCATTATGCAACATTGAGCAGAGAGACTGGAATAATACGGATGAAAATGTCTGTGACCTTACTTGTATTTGTGCCCATTGCATTTGTGCCCACGACAATCTCAAAGATAATGTCGGTGTCGACATGCTATCAGATCGTGTCAATAGAACGAAGATATGGGATGTAGAGAACTGGTGCTTAGACATAGCCAGGGATTGCGTGGGGGAGGATAAAATATTGTCTGCTCTCCAAACGGTTGCCGAGTTCTCACCGTGATTAAACATATCGTATGTGATATTTTATGACTGGATAATAATAAAAATAGTAATTATATTGTCTGCAAGTATTAACCGCATCCGTGTGTAACGGTACCATATGGATATGGACGTTCGGGATGCTGTCGAGTCTGACGTTGAGACACTCGGTGCAATCGCCGACCTTCCTGCAGACGCGCTTAGAAATGTCGTTCATGACCGAACAGTTCGAGTCGCGGAGCGACAGACAACAGATACAGAGTCACATACAGACGCTCATGATGAGACAAACCAATTAACAACTAGTGGCGAGCAAACAGGGAATGAAGCCGATGAGAGCACTGCTGAAGAATCAAATGAAAACAAACCAGACATAATTGGGTTCGTTGCCTTTGATGTCAGAGATGGAACCGTTCATGTCACACAACTTGCAGGCGAGGCAACAATCGCTGAGACCTTACTTTCAGAGCCAATCCGGTTTGCGGCGACTGAGGGATTTGATGTTGAGTTTGTCGTCCCAATGAGTGAGGAGAATGCGACTGCTGCTGCAGAGAACGCAGGGTTTGAACCGATTGGTCGAGGACCGCGGTTCGGGGATGAAACAACAACGCGATATCGCTTTGATGCGGAGTGAATACACCACCCAATCTTATTCCATTCACTTGGCGAGCAGGGAGTGCCAGCATATGGCTGAGAGGGTAAAAAGCCTCAGATTATTCCCCCAGGCTATTTAGATATTCTCACATGTTCCACGATCAGATGACAATTATATGATTACATGGACTCACAGGAATTTGCGAACAGTCATTTCAAGCGTATCTAGATCGATAATTGGCGCATACCCTACATCAGGATCAATATTCACCGACCGCTGAAATGCTGTCTGTGCCTGCCAACATCCAGAGTTCACTGCAAGCACATCATGATATTTTCCCCAGCCAAGCTTATGCACGTGACCGGTATGAAACACATCTGGGATTTCATCGATTATTAAGTAATCACTATCTTCAGGTGCGAGACGTGTCCGCTCACCAAATTGAGGAGCGATATGTCGTTTTTTTAATAGCTGATACATCGCCTTGTGAGGTTCATCATAATTTGCCTTCGGTGATGGGAGTTCAGCAATAACTTCATCAAGAGAAACGCCGTGATACATCAATATCTGAACGCCCTCAATGGTGACAAATGAAGGGTTTCCAGAGATACGTGCATCATGTGCTGACATGATTGAACGGAGTTCATCATCAAATCCAGGTTGTGGCTCAGCAAGCCTGACAGCGTCGTGATTTCCGGGTATCAGAAGAATTTCAATATCGCCAGGGACAGACTTGAGATGCTCAGCAAACGTTTCATACTGCGCATAAATATCAACAATATCAAGTTCATCATCCTGATCAGGATACACTCCAACACCTTCAACCATATCACCCGCAATCAGCAAATACTCAATAGCGTCGGCCTCGTCTGTGTGAAGCCATGCAGCAAATCGCTCCCAGGCATCATAAACGAATTCTTGACTCCCGACGTGGATGTCAGAAATGAGCGCCGCTTGAACATGCCTGTCAGCAGTATTTGGGGTATGATTATGCGGAATGTCAGGGAAGTGAATATCGTTCGCAAAGAGTATTTCTCCATCTCCCGAAAGTGTGCCTTCAATTGCAATACACTCATCAAACAATAGTTCATTAACAACATCAGCGAATGACCGGTCTTTCATCACAAGACACGGAAATGTACCTGTTGTATCTTCCAGTTCAACAATCCAGTGACCATTTTTTGTCGATCGAATATCATTAACTAACCCGATAATCGCTGTATCCGTTTCGCCAGACATTGAACCAATAGCTTGTGTAGGTCGATGGTTGACACGGCTCCGAAGGTGTGATGACAGACGCTCATAGCGGTCTCGAAAAACCGACACAAAGTCATCGTATGATCCGGTGCCTGTGCTTCGTCCGGTAATGTCACCATTGATATCAAATGAATTTACAGATTGATTTGTCTCTGGTGTTGATGTATGAGCCTTTTGAGGTGGTTGTGACGCACCCGTGGTTTGCTCCGGTGATGAATCTAAATCAGGTGTTACATCATTCGGAGAATTTGACTGGGACGGGAGATATTCTGTCTTTTGATCGGATATACTCTGATCTTGGGCATTATTATCCCTTGTCGAGTCTTTGTTCGCGGGTTCGGTTATGCTTGAAGGATCTGATGGTGTTGAGTCAATCACAGGGCGAACATCAGCAGCAGTAATCCGAAGCGTATCATCCGCGATTAAATCTAACACCTCTTCGAGTGCAGTATTAGGATATTTAGCACCCGCAAGGAGTGTAACAGCTTCACGATCTGCATTATATCCATGCTGTGCAAGTGCGGAAACGATACGCGCCGATAACTCCGAAGGCACGTCACCTCTGAGGAGACCATATGACAAAAACATATTGAACAGAGTCATGATGATTAATTGTTAGGATGATCATGAGAAGATTGAATTAACTGAACCGTAACATCGAGTATTGTATGATTGGTTGGTCTTTGTTGGTTGCGAATCAACAGTCTCCTCGGTGCTGTGAGTCTCAAGACTTTCATTACCGTAGTCGGTTGCTTCAGAAGTTTCAAACACAACGACGCTGATTATTAATTGAATGACGGAGAAGTCCGGAGACGATGAATCACCGGAGCGGTGGGATTCAGAGCACGCTACCGGCATTGATGACTCCGGGATAGAGGATGACCATACAGATTCAAACGTAGAGCTAGATGCGCGTTCAGATGTAAATATAGAGTATAACCGAGAGAATGACAGAGAAAATGAAAACAATCCATATGATAGAGCAAGGCGAGAGCCAAAGCATACCGCAGAATCCAGTATATTAACACGGATAAGACGGGGGGCGGTTACAACACTTCGAGAAACACTGTATAGCGTTATTGTCGTGGTTGCTATTGGACTTATTCTGTTTGCGATTAGCGGAGTTTGGCCGCCAATGGTTGCAGTTGAAAGTGGAAGCATGGAACCAGAGATGTCGCGTGGTGATTTGATACTGGTGAGTGAAACAACACGGTTTACGCCAAGTTATGCGCATGAGAACACTGGTGTCGTCACGGCTGAAGTAGGACAATCACGTGGATATCAAACGTTTGGTGGAACCGGATCTGTGATTATTTATGATCCCCCACAGCGGGTAGGGTCACCAATTATTCATCGGGCGCATTTCTATGTTGAAGATGGTGAAAATTGGTATGAAGAGGCAAACTCAGCATATCTAACGGCAAGTGGGTGTGATGAACTACGGAACTGTCCAGCTCCACATGCCGGGTTTATCACAAAAGGTGATGCAAATGCCCGATATGACCAAGCAACAGGAATCGCTGGTCCAGTCAGACGAACATGGATTCGCGGAGCAGCACGGTTTCGCATTCCATATCTTGGGTACGTCCGGCTCCAGTTGGCTGGAGCACTTACAGTCAATCCAGTATTGTGGGTCTCAGGAATACGATAACAGTGAATACAATCATTCTGTGTCTTGAAGTGAATTAATTGTCAAATCGAGCTTGTACGAACGGTTGCGCATTCTCAATATTTCCAAGTCGAGAGTCTGATAACAAGACTGTTTCAGTCTCTTCAATCGGAACTGATAGTGAAATCTCTTTTGTCCGACCGTATCGACCTTTTGATACAACAATAGCATTGACAATTCCAAGCATGTCCAGTTCTGAGATCAAATCAGTGACACGGCGTTGTGTCAGCACATCGGTATCAAGCTCTTCACAGAGTCGTTTGTATATATTGAATACTTCACCGGTATTGATGCTATGTACTCCATTTTTTTCTAGAAGGATGATTGAATAAAGGACAATTTTTGATTGTGTTGGGAGTGTTCGCACGACCTCAATGACCCGATCAAGCTCAATTTTATCTTGCGCCTGTCTGACATGATCCTCTTCAACAGTATTCGTTTGACTTCGTTCTGCAAGCTCACCAGCTGTTCGAAGTAAGTCTAACGCACGGCGTGCATCACCGTGTTCTTGAGCAGCGAAAGCAGCACAGAGTGGAATAACGTCATCTGTAAGTGCGTCAGATTTGAATGAAACATCTGCACGATACTGAAGAATATCGCGAAGTTGGTTTGCATCATACGGCGGGAAGACAATCTCCTCTTCACCAAGACTCGATTTAACACGTGGATCAAGGAAGTCGGTGAACTTGAGATCATTAGAGATGCCGATAATCGAGATACGTGAATTGTCGAGTTCAGAGTTCATTCGCGAAAGGTTGTAGAGCGTGTCATCACCAGATTTCTCAACAAGCTTGTCAACCTCATCAAGCATGATTACAGCAACACGTTCATGATAATCAACAGCGTCAAAAAACGTGGAATATACCCGATCAGTCGGCCATCCTGTCATCGGAACCAGCTCCATTTCTTCACGGTCAGCACGGAGTGATTCGATTCGATCATCAAGATCGCGAGCCGAATCAAATGGCGAGGCAATATCACTGAGATTAAGATATTCACCCGTTGATTCATCAGGTGATTTTGAGATCGTATCATCAGCTGTATCTACTGAATCTATCGATTCTGCTGATGAAGCGGAACCAGAAAGGTATTGATCACTCGATTGAAGAGTTTTTAATTCATCAATCCGCTTATCGATCTGATTTCGATTTTTCTCGATAAACTTATTTGCAAGCTGTGCAAGCACGCGATACTGTGTATCAGTCACCTCACAATTAATATATTCGACTTCACATGCAACATCATACTTTTGAGATGTCGACTCCAATTCTTGACTGACAAACTTAGCACTAGCAGTCTTTCCAGTTCCTGTTTTGCCATAGATCAAGATATTCGAGGGAGTATCACCGCGTAGAGCTGAAACAAGAATTGTAGCCATTTGATTAATTTGCTCAGTTCGATGCGGAAGCTTTCGAGGTGTATATGATGGCCTGAGTACCTCTTTATTTTCGAATATTGGCTCACCCGAGAGTAAATTGTCGAATAGTCCCTGCTCTTCTCTATTCTCGGAGTGATCGATATCATCTTCGGATGCACTGCTAGTTCGGTTTCTGGTATTTGAATTAGCAGTATCGCTATGATTGTTGTCTTGACTCATATCTTCATCAAGAGTGAAATCACCAGATTCTGTCGGTGATGTTGATTGACTGTCTCTTTTATTCTCATGAGATGATTCGAGATTATCAGATGAAGAGTTGTTATGTATTCTGTTATTATGCATTTGGTAATTCCCCCGTCCACCCGTCTACATCCCCTTGATTTCAGGTGGAAATTCCAATGACAGCGTCCAAATGAGGCGGGTTTAGGTATTGAAACGGTCAATATATTGCTTTGATCAATTAGACCGATATACAATTGATGCAATGGAAATCGATGAGTGCACGATACAAAAATCTATCTCTTGTAGTTACGACCATACTAACATCCCTGTGAGGTATAAGATGCAACAAACCAACATAGTCGAGAGTCGAGAGTCGAGTGAATATGTCACAATGATACACCTACCTATTGAACGCAAGTTTGGTCTGACAGATTCTTAAGATACTCAGATAATCGATATGATGTATCCATCCAACCGGTCAGCGGGATCATCAGTTAGGAATGATAGTGGCATCTTCTGTTCGCTGTATCAAATACAATACCCCCCAACCCCTTTGTTTCAACTGGAACTGTAATCACAAGGGGGTGGGTGTTCGATTATATACAGTATTAACGAGCAAAACTTTATATAATATACTATATAACAATACCCGTACTGCAACTTAGTAGTTATGTACATCGTATATTATGTTGTAATTAAGTATAAAGAGTTAGAAGATTGTCACAATATCTCGACTGATCAGTAACCGCACACACTTCTTAGCATCTCCACCTGAAACAGAGGGGTGGGGGGCACACGGCATAACCGAGTATCAAACGGATATTATCAATCGAAACCGATTTGTTAATATCAATTACCCGTGAAAACAAGTGCAATAGTGCTATCCACTATATTCATCAAGGCTAGACCTAAGATGCCAGATGCTAGATATAATTTTGAGCGGGGAATTCTTAGATGTCATATTCTATGTTGATGTCTGACGCGGTTTTAAGTGACCACAACAACGTGATACCGCCATACGCCACTTCGGGACAGTTGGTACCACTCAAGAGGCGTGGGAGGACAGGATGGGATTAATTACAAATCTACGTAAAAATATTGTACGGGTCGTCGACCGGCTCTTTTCGGATTCAGACCCGAAACGGATCGGTATTTATGGTCCACCAAACGCTGGGAAAACGACGCTCGCAAACCGAATTGCCCGTGATTGGACTGGTGACGCAGTGGGTCCTGAGAGTCAAATCCCACATGAGACGCGTCGCGCACGACGAAAAGAGAATGTTGAGATTAGCCGAGACGGTAAGACAGTCAACATTGATATCGTTGATACGCCTGGTGTCACAACTAAAGTCGACTATAAGGAGTTTCTGGAACATGATATGGAGAAAGATGATGCTGTCCGGCGCTCTCGTGAAGCGACAGAGGGAGTTGCTGAGGCAATGCACTGGCTCCGAGAAGATGTTGATGGTGTTATATATGTTCTTGATAGTACGCAAGATCCATTTACACAGGTGAACACAATGCTTATCGGAATAATTGAGAGTCAAGACCTCCCAGTGCTTATATTTGCAAATAAGACTGATCTCACAGCATCAAACGTCCAACAAATATCGAACGCGTTCCCACAACATGAAACTGTGCCACTGTCAGCACTTGAAGGAACGAACATGGATGAGGTATACGGCAAAATTGCGGAGTACTTTGGGTGAATGCAATGCCAGAAGTAACACCTGATGAAACTGAGGACCCACATATTGATGGCGTTCAGATTGATATGATCAGTGGGTCTCGAATGGAAGATCTCGCGACCATGGAGAAGATTCGATTAATTCTTGATGGTGTTCGTGAGGGTAATATCGTTATTCTTGAAGAGGGACTCTCGCCAGATGAGGAATCTCGTCTTATTGAAGTAACAATGACCGAAATCAGCCCTGATGAATTCAACGGTATCGAAATTGAAACATACCCACAATCAACTGCTAACAATACCAGCCTCTTTGGACGACTAATTGGAGGTGAATCTCCGCAGAAGCTCACAGTCATCGGACCAGCAGACCAGATTGAGACGCTTCATAAGGATGAAAACCTCATTAGTGCGTTTATTTCACATAAATAATCCACCGTGAGAGAAAAGGCTCAACGTAAGAATAATTACATATTACGTCACACTACATCATACAACGACTATCATACGGACACCACTAATTAAATGCCACACGAATGTACAAACTGCGGTCGCGTGTTCCCTGATGGATCCAAACAAATGCTCTCTGGGTGTCCGGACTGCGGCGGAAATAAGTTCCAGTTTCGCCCATCATCACAGGAATCTGAATCTGGAATGCAATCTGACCCCCAACGGTCCGACCCTGACCGTGACTCACAACCACAATCAGATACGCACTCAGCAGCGAATCATCAAAATGAGTCCAAAATCAACACGAATACTCAACCTTCACCATCTAACACTGATCCAGTTCCAAAACCAGACACGACAGAGTATGATGGCGTAGGTGCTGGGTCAAGTCCAGAGCACAAACGCACCACGAATACATCCACAGATAACGAGCATACCAATCAATCAGATTCAGACTCTCAGTTTGACCCATGGCCACATGCTGATCCAAATCAAGGTAATGAGGAAAATGACGATAACACCGATCCGATTAGTACTCCTCACCATGCTGATCATCCCACACCGGACACCACAACTTCGGCTGAAGATTCAAAATTACATAATCCCTCTGAGAAAGATGATGAAAATAACGCACAGGCAAGCGCTCGGGGAGATATTGTTTCACCTGAAGAGCTTGCAGCCATGGGGGCATCCTCAGACGCCGAAGGGCACCCACAACAAGAGGTTCAATCACACTCGGAGTCATTAGACTCATCCTCGAAAGATCCCTCTCAGACGTCCACAGGCGATTCTCAATCATCCTCTGAATCATCGACTGATACTGATGATCCAGGTCTCGATGACCTTCGAACTGAATTAAATCAGCAGTTCGAGAGTATCCGCATTGTCGCACCAGGGCAGTACGAACTCAATCTGATGGAATTGTATGACCGCTCGGAGTATATTATCTCATTACAAGAAGACGGACGATATGTCATTGAAGTCCCTAATGCCGGTCGTGAATTATCGGACGACACAAATTAATTCGCTTGTAGACAGTTTGACATCCTCCTCCGCGTGAACGCGGAGGAATCCCGAGCGTTGGGAGTTTCAGGTT